>Ga0172379_10005283_pt1 | contig 18184 bp, 19 predicted proteins | sample GrowelOW334metaG_FD_119756 | JGI IMG/M metagenome (GOLD analysis project Ga0172379, IMG submission 119756) | Groundwater microbial communities from an aquifer near a municipal landfill in Southern Ontario, Canada - Groundwater well OW334 metaG | ecosystem: Environmental > Aquatic > Deep...
GGATTCTGTATCCACATTCACTCTGCAATTTACCTCAACAACTCTGCAGGACAAAGCAAAAACCGATGTCCAGTCTGTTGTTGATAGTTTTACCACTCTCCCGAAAGAAGCCCTCACACCGAAAGTCATAGCTCTGGATTTTGAAGATCAGCCAATCTGGACATTTGCAATAACGACCAATGACAGTCTCCCCTCCCTCATGCGCGTGTCAGAAAACCTAAAAAAGGCTCTCGAAGAAACACCAAAAGTAGATAGGGTTACATTATCCGGCTATGAAGAACGACACATAGAAATCCGTATGAAGGAAGAAAAAATCCGGGAATATCAAATACAACCAATACTCCTGGCGTCTTCTTTAAAAGCAGTCATTGGTTCATATCCAGCCGGTTTGGTACAAAATTCCGGCAACACCTTTGCCTTGACTATCGACCCGACGGTAACCACAATTTCTGACCTCCGGATGATACGAATCAACGTAAACGGTACCCCAGTCAAACTTGGTGATATAGCAGACATATTTGATGCGCCAAACAATGACACAGCTCCTGCGTTTTATGCAAACAAAACGACTCCTCCTCAGCGTTCGGTGACAATTAGTGTCTATAAAACCTCACAAGCAAATTTTGATGAATCGGAAAAACTCATCAAACAAACCGTAGAAAAACAAATACAGCCATACCAAGACCATTTCAAGGTTGTTACCATCCAAAATTCTGCTGAAGAAATAAACAAACAATTCTTTGAACTCTTGGGTGAATTCCGCTCAACAATATTGCTAGTCATGATCTGCCTTTTCCTGTTTTTGGGAATCCGGCAAGCACTCATATCCTCTCTCACTGTGCCACTCACATTTCTCTCAGCATTTGTTTTCATGCGATTTTTTGGCATGACGATAAACTTTCTGACCCTCTTTGCATTTCTGATTGCGTTGGGACTTCTGGTAGATGACACGATTGTGACCGTACAGTCTATGACGACCTATTATAAAACCGGAAAATTCACTCCATATGAAACAGGACTTTTGGTGTGGAGAGATTTGATCATCCCTATATGGTCAACGACCATTACCACGATTTGGTCTTTTGTTCCCCTGCTTCTGACATCCGGCATCATCGGAGAATTTATTAAGCCGATTCCGATAGTGGTGACGATTACGATGCTTTCGTCTACAGCAATTGCAGTCTTAATCACTCTTCCTGCGATGATCGTGTTACTTAAACCTGAAATTCCAAAGAGAGTGATCATACTTGGTAAAATTATCGGGATTGGTATAACCATTGCAGTCTTTACAGCAGTATTCCAGAAAAATATATTGTTCGTGCCTATTGCAATAGTATTTCTCTTACTCACCTGGATTATGCGAAACGCAGGGCACGCCATCACAGCACCCATCAGTCGAAGACTTACCGTAAATCCGATGTATATGACCATCACCAAAACGCTCAAACGTTATGCCGATCATGGAGTGATTGATCTTACTTGGGTGTCACACAAATATTCTGACCTGATAAAAAAAGTAATCACATCCAAAAGAAACAGGCGCGGCGTCATCATCGCCATTATCATATATGCGCTATGGGCGTTTGCACTCTTGCCAATGGGATTTGTTAAAAATGAATTCTTTCCAAAAACCGATCAAAATATTCTGAGCGTCACGGTTGAAGTACCGCCCGGGAGTTCTACGGAGAAAATTACTGAACTATCCAAACATATTCTGGACACACTCAAAAATCATGAGGATGTGGAGTATGCGACCTTAGTAGTCGGTCAAGGAGCATCCACGGGATTCGGGTCATCTCAAAGCAAAACAACCGCCCTCATCACACTAAACCTGGGAGAGCCAGAAACCCGGAAAAAAACCTCCTATGACATAGCTGAACAATTACGTTCTGAGCTGAAAAAAATCACGGAAGCAAAAGTATCCGTAGCCGAAAATTCCTCTGGCCCTCCAGCTGGTGCAGATGTAGCAATCAGCTTAAACGGAAATGACCTGCAAAAACTTAATGCGTATGCAGATCAGATAGTCCGCCATCTGGAAAGTCAGTCAGGAGTAACCAATATAGAAAAAAGCCTCAAAAGCGGCACGAGCAAAATTGTCTTTATCCCTGACATGGTAAAGCTAACGCACTATCAGATATCTGTAGATGCCATAGGCTTGTGGCTTCGAACGTATGCAAGCGGGTTAACCCTAACGGATGTCCGATTTGATAAAACAAGTCGGGATAAAGAAGATATCATCTTCACTATGGGCGGACTGCCAAACACGCCAGAAGGAGTACTGGGACTCATGATCCCAACACCTGTTGGCACAGTGCCATTGTCAGAGCTGGGAACGGTCACACTTAAATTCAATCCGGTCCAAATCCAAAGAGAGTCAGGGAAACGGGTGGTCAGCGTGACGGCTTCAGCCCGGCCAACATTTGTCCCAACAGACCTGCAAAACGAACTCATCTCATTTGCCAAATCCATGGAATTTGACGACGGATACACTTGGAAAACAGAAGGTGCAAACGAAGAAAATGCAAAATCCATCAATTCCATACTCCAGTCCATGATTCTGGCATTTCTCCTGATTATGGTCACCATGGTCATCCAGTTTCAATCCTACAGACAGGCAACTATCGTCCTTATGGTCATACCGCTTGCTGTGTCCAGTGTGTTTGTGGCATTTGCACTCACCGGTACCCCACTCTCGTTTCCTGCGCTCATCGGTGTCTTATCACTGTTTGGAATCGTCGTTACCAATTCCATGTTTATTGTCGATAAAATAAATATAAACCTGCGAGAACACATGCCATTTACCGACGCACTTGCTGATGCTGGCGCATCAAGACTTGAGCCAATCATTCTCACCAAACTCTGCACTGTTATGGGGCTTTTACCAATTACCCTGTCAAACCCACTATGGAGAGGTTTGGGAGGAGCAATCATATCCGGAATTCTTTTGGCTTCCACCATCATGCTTCTGTTTATCCCCGCTGTGTATACCGAGTGGTTTGAACCAAAAGAATAATCAAGGAAAGAGCATCCACTGAAGCTATCTATCAAATAACCCGCTAGACCAATGCTTTTTTCTCGAAGGGTCATATAAAGGATGATTTTTTAAATCCGGTTTGGGATCTTCTGGATGGAGCACTGAATATTCGTACACGATTATTTTCATTTTCTCAGCATAATATTGATCTACCTCAGGAGTCCCCGCCCAATACCGTTCACCTTTACGTGCTTTTTCTCTGTGCGCACGTGCGGTTTGGACAAAATCACTTTCAATTCCTTTTCCACCAGTAATTGACCTCATATGCTGATCCTGGCGTTTCCACTCGCCGTACTGTACCAAGTTTTGCCCCATATCAGGATGGAAAGAAAAATCCCGTGTCCACTCAAGAGGTTCATTTGTACCCTTCCAGCTTTCGTGGCAATCCTTGCAAAGCGGAAGCCCAAGGGAGTGTTCAGGCTCATCTCCTTGTTCTAATTGCCATCCTTCTGGAACGATGTGGTGGACATGTTTTGCAGGTTTTCCGCATGCTATCCATCCACGCTCTTCTCCTGCATATATCTCAGCCTGACACATATTGCCAGCAACCCGCATCCACCAGTTTCTTGTTTCTGGTCTGAAACTCATACCCGTAAGTGTACTGATTGGTGCGCAAGATACAAGATATCAATAGTATACAAAAGATATCTTTCTATATAAAAAAATATGCATGAGCAAGATTTACACACAAAAACCTTTCAAAAACTGTTGATGAAGCACTCATCGGACAAGTCACAACATCATGTGTTGTCTCGACTTAAATGTACAAAAAACGCTGTTTTTATTCCTATGGGGTGAATCCTGTTTGCGGAGACGGACCAAAATATGGTTGCATCATTGATAAAAAATCTACTGCCATACCTTTATAAAAAAGACCAAGATGTCCATGAATCCCACAATCCGGTTTTACCTGTCGTATTTCCAGTGTACATAGCTGGCCATTTTCAGTACTATATCCGATATTACTCATAATTGCGATGAGTTGACCCGCTTTGACTCTCTGACCTGGCTGGGTTCTATCCAAAACCGCATGCCAAAGCTCAAACCGAAGTCCTCCATTCGGTCCAACAGCATCATCGTAGATGAGCACCTGAGAGTTGCCATTATTGTCATAAATATAGTGTAACGTTCCATCTATGGGCGAGAAAATAGGTGCTTTTCCTGCACTTATATCAAAATAATACCCCATGTGATTGCCTTGGGTGAACAGCATGTACATTTCTCTAGACCATGGGACAGCAACAGGCCCCCCCTCAGTGGGAACAAATTGCATAAATGCTGGATTCAAATAAAAAATTCCGTCTGGACCTACCAAAATTTCATCTGTAGAATTGTTAGGACTCACTTCCTGTTGAGGTGGCGACACTTCAGGCGCGGGCACAAAAACGCCATTTTGCTCCTGATTGGGATTTATGGGTGCTATCAATGGCCTCTCTGCTGATTGAGTTGCTTTATATCCCTGACACATACGCGCATTTATTGTCGCTTCACTACACACACCCTCTGGTGCTGGGCCAGCGCAACCGCCGGATAAAAGTGAAAAGGCAGTAGTAACGGCCAGAGACAAAGGCACTTTTGTTGATATTTTTTTCTTTCCGTGCTTGTCAAAATCGTCAATTATCATCCCTGGACTGAAAGGTGATGCTTCTATCGCCTGTATGCGAAGAAGATCGTCATTCAGTCTTTTTTGAACATCAGCTGCATACCCGCGATCGCCTGTTCGAAGCGCCTGCAAGATGGCCGTATCCCTGACTGCACGGTGGAGAAGCGCGGTAAGCAACTTTTCACTTCCAATCGCCTGCTCTACCTCTGTAGAAAAACGTTGTATGTCAAGAGCGGAAATAGCACAATTTTCTGATTTTTCTCCGAAACGGGTCGGAAAATCAACTGTATAACCAACAGCATCTTTTGGGAGTTCTTTTGAACGCAAAAGCACTGAACCATGTTGAAATACAAATTGGTGTTCAAGTTCTGCTTTCCATCCTGGATCCGTTATTTCTTCATCTCCTGATGACCATGTCCTGACAAGCCCTCCAAGTTGGTTATATGTAGAAACCCCTTCATAGGCTTGAGAAGCCATTTGTCCAACCAGAAACCTCGTAGCTTCCAACTGCTCATGACCAAGTGAATCGCGTAATTCTGCTTTCATAGAATATCTTATAATTATATATAAAATGTCTTCATTATTGAACGGAATTATAAGAATGTTTGAGTATACTCTTTTTTATGAAAATAATCAATAATTACCCCCATTATAAATAACTTATAATATATTTATCTCTATAAAACAAAAAGCACACTGATGTGCATCAGTGTGCTTAATTTCTCCATGCAGTTTACTCTTTAGTTGGTTTTACCAAAGACCATGAGCTTGTATTTGAGCCACCAATCAGTGGAAACTTCAGCGTCTGATTGTACGTTTATCCGTAATGATTCTTTTTCTCTATTTTTATGCTTTCTCTCCTGTTCTTTTTCTTTTATTTTGGACTGATCATCTACATTATCATCCTTATCATCGTCTACACCATCGTCATCCGACTCTGCAGATGCAGGAATAGGTGTCGGTGTCATTGTCGGACTGGCCAAATTTGGCGTAGGACTCAATGTCACAGATATCGGTGTCGGCGAAAATGTTTGAACAATTCCGTCCACTGATGCTTGTATTTGGTCAGAAATCACCACATGATCAGCTCTCTCTGATAAAAATGCGATAGTGTCTTCTTTTTCCCGAAACACTTCAGTCCAGGTATTGTTTGGTAAAAGTTGATGAATATTTGCAACAAACGCCAACGATCCAAATCCTCCTAATCCAACCAGTGCAGACACGAGTAATCCTCCGACTGTGACAAAACCATTATACTGCTTCATATACATACCTCCTTTATTTCTTTATACCTTTGCACTATAAAATGAAAACGTCAACGAAACTAAAACGTAACAGGAGAATATATTCGTTGAGGTAATATAAAAGTCTATAAAGAAGGAAGTGCGGGTGTGTTTGTATCTTCTAGCGTCGTAATGGGAGTTGGCAGAAGTGTAGGAGTGCTATCAGTATGTTTTGGGGTCACAGATAGACGCATCTCCACACCAGGAGTATTAGGATACTCCCTTTGATCTTCGCCTTGCGTATCCTGAGATGTAGATTTTTCATTTTCTTCTTTTGCTTCAGCCGATTGTGCTTTCCGAAGTTTGACTCCTTCGATAAACTTTTCATGCGAACTGATTTGCTCGACCACTTCTTTCCGGGAAATCCCCGGGCTTTTTGTCGCTTCATTAACTGTCTTTTCATACGAACGAATTGCATTGTCAATCTGGACATCATTATGGATCTGTTCAGTGTGCTCCACCTCACGGGCACGTCTTTCTATGACTGCTGTAACAATGGATGTTTTAGTCTTTTGAGTAGGAGCAAACATAATTGCAGCCTTTTCACTAGCTACTTTTAGAGGATAAAGGCCTGCACCAGGCTCGCTTTGTTGGGCGGCGAACACGACGCTTGTACCAGCAAGTCCAAGTGCTGTAATACCTGAAACGATCCACCTGAACACACGAAAACCAAGACGTGCTTTTACTGGAACATCTGACAGCATAGGCATGTCTATGCTATTAAGAATCCGAATTCTTGCATTTGTACGAAAATGTTCATCCGGGACTCCTATAGGGTTTTTTTGTAAATTGTGCACAAGAATCTCTTCATCTGTATATTTCATATATGTTTTTTCATGCGTTTTTTGAGCGCTGACAATGCACGTTGTTTGAGTACCCGCACCTGATCAACAGGTTTTTTTATCATCATACTGATCGTTTTCGTATCCAAATCAGACACATAATACAGGAGCAAAATTTCCTGATATGCATCCGGTAATGCGTGTATAAACTGCATCGTCAGTTCATACATAATCGTATCTTCCGTCTTTTGTTCAGGTGTTTTTTTCCCATCTTCTACAAAAAGAGCGCTATCCAGACAAACCGAATGCTTTTTTGCGCGATAATGATCAATAACCGCATTTCGGGCAATTCTGTACAACCACGCTTCGAAAGGAACTCCTCTATCTACATAATTGATCAACCCTTTGAACGCAGTCAGAAATATGTGTTCAGTAATATCTTCTGCGTCGACTCTAGTGCCCACTCTATAATACACAAACCTGTATATCTGATCCATATATCGGTCATAAAGTAGGCCAAAGGCGTCTTTATCCCCGCTTTGAGCTTTTTTCACCAACTCTTGTATAGATATAGTTTTCGTCTCTTTCATATAGAGCGTTTGAAACAGAAAATCATAACAGGCATGTTTCAACCCACATAGGAATCCCGCGCATATCATACCCGAATATGGACATGAGCTGCAAATATCCAAACCCCGGAGTTTCCGCCGAAGGAAACCTTGCAAATATACACATATATGGCATACTTATTATATGGAAACACTACAGCCTATCCAAACACCTAACATTGAAGAGCCTGCTCTCATCCCAACGCTCACCGTAGAAAAACCAAAAAAAAATATCCTTCCTTATATTCTTCTCATAAGCATCCTCACCATCATACTGATCGGCATGAGCATCTGGACATTTATGGGCCAAAATACTCAAGTACCACAAAAGCCAGTTGTGTCACCACCAACCCCCACTGAGCTTCCTTTTCCAACATCAGTATCTACACAATCCCCAACACTCGTAACAACAACGCCATCTATAGCTGCGTCCGCTTCCCCTACAGAAACCATAAAGCCAACACCAAAACCAACACTTGCGCAAAATCCTGATGGAAATATATTTACATCAGGAAGTCTTGACATAGCATTTTATTATGCCAAAACCATGGGGTCTGACAAAAACACATCCATAAAAACCATGGAAACAGGTTCAAAAGTGTATATTTATGAATCATCGATGCAACCCACCTCAGGCCAATCGATAGAGCGATTTGATAAAAATTCTACAGATACCCTAACGCAAGCAATCACCAAACGATTTCTGACAGGCATACCCCAATCAAGTTGTTTTGTAAAATTAGATCCCAAAAAACCAAGTCCTACCGTCTCAAAAGCAACCATCAGCTACCCAGTCGATGATCCGGCGGATCCGGAAAAAACATATGGGGAAACGTGTCCGGAAAAGTATAAAGAAAGCAATGGAATTGCGTATTTTTTTGAAGATTCAGATTACCCTGACCGATTTTACTATGTGAGTATCGGCCAATATAGCATCCCTGCGTACACCTCCAAACCAAATTCTCAGTGGCAGGATACGATCCAAGTTTTCTAAAATGGTCCAAAAAATACACTCGAAGCAGGCTTATTGCATGTCTTTATTCTAGAGGAGCAATTTCACTCACTTGATCGATCCATCGAGCCATCACCGTGATATTGCCGCCACTGGCGTATCCGGGAAGGGATGGAAATACTTTATAAAAGTATAAACTGTCACGTGGATCACCTTGAGTTTCGAGAAGTTGAGTATCCTCTTCATCTCCAATTTTCACATAAACATAAAAACCTCTCGTAGTCTTCCCACCATCAAGATACTGCCACGTTCCAGCTTTTACTTGATTATCCGTAAAGTATGTATGTGGAACCGCAATAGCTACTGGACGTCCGCCTTGCGGAATATTTTTTGCTTTCGTATTATTTATTTGTACAGGCTCTCCATCTGCACCGTTAAATCGTATTTCAACTTCAACTGGACACATAATTTTAACCTTTTCTCTGGCAGGAGTTTTTGCAATCGTATAGTATACCATTATTTTGGGAGAAAACAAAAAAATAGCGCGAAGAGACGCTCTATTGGCGAAGTCCGCCCCACTCCACAACGGTGAAGCCTTTCCTTATTATAGTATCCAGTTGTTGGGGTGCAACTGCATATGTGGGCTTTGATGAAAGAGCCTTCCAATCCAAAAAAATTCGGTAATACCGGTCGGGAATAGGACGAATATCCATGGGGATAAATTGATTCATGTCGCTTGTCTGTAGAAACCTGACATGATACCACGGCGCCTGTTTCTCCAGCATAGCAGGCACCCAATAAGTTAGAAAATCTTCTTTTTCCCTAAAGGTAAACCCGATGGAATCAAGAGTAGACGCCAAAAAATTTCCAAGATCCGATGCTAAGACAACCCATCCAATGTGTGGATTAAACGGATATTCCATACCTATCCGATTTCCTGCCCAGTAAAGATATGGATATTGATTTCTTTCACACGCTCCCTTTGCATATTCGGATCCATGTTTGTTCTCATCGAAACTAGTACAATCTGTCCGTGTACGCTGAAGATCCTGAAGTGTGCCGTCAGGATACGCTTTCACATACCAATCCGTTTTATATGTGGGAATGGAATATGTAATCTCCATAGGTTTGGAAAAAGATATAGATACATCAGTTGGGTGTTCAGGATACAAATATAGAACAGGTTTTCCGCACCCGCCGATCATCTTATAATCATACTCCCCGACTGCCATCCACCTTCCCCAAAAATCTTTCATAAAAAAGAGCGGGTGCTTGGCTACATATGCATCATAGGAAAGTTTTTCCTTGCCTTTATTGATTACATCAAATTCCTCCGGGATCATGAGCATTTTGTTCCGATATGCCAGCTTATTAAACGGATGCTGAGCGTCTTTTAGGATAAAAAGCTCTATACCTCCCACAGTGCCAAACGACAGAAGTTCATCATCAGAAATATTCTGTATAACGGGCATATCCACTTCCACTCCACAGATATACGGAACCGCTATATCATATGTATCAAAAATGTCTCCAGGCCCTTTAATTTGTTTTCCAAAAAACCGTACATTCGGAAGACTTGGTAATTGCGGATAATCCGGCAATACCTTTATTTCCTTATTTTCAAATCGGACACGTTCTTTTTCATAGGCAACCGATGCAGCTCTATATGTTTGCATCTGTTTTTCGTACTGAGTAATTTCAGAAGGCCTCGTCAATGTATAACTATAAGGTACACCCGAAGAGTCAACAGCGATAACACCCGTTGTTCCCTTGATAAATTTTGCGCGCAATTGCGCCTGAACTTTTGCATCTTCCTCCCATTCATCCGGTATGAGAACAGGATCGTTCACAACACCATAAAAGGTTAAATCAGGAACACTCAATGGCAATGTTTCATACGAAGAAAAATCAGAACGAACAATATTTTCATATATCTCATATCCTTCCTTACTGGTTTTCCCGGATTTTACGTTTTGGGTAACAATACCGTTTTTATACAAAGAAAAATCTTTGCTCAGGGAAATTGTTTGCGGATGGTCAGAAGGAAGCTTGACAATTTTGATAATTTTAGTTTTGTCTACCGTTTGAAATGGGTTACGATAATCTGTTTCAGGATATATGACTGAAGCATCATCTTCTTCATGAAGTATATACGTTTTCCTGTCTTTTGTACTAAAAATATATACCAAGGGTCCACCGGGTCCCAAGGATTCTCTCAACGCTATGATGCGTTCAAATCCTTTATACGGACCTTTTACAAATACACCCGCCGAATAATACACGCTCGCTGGTGCAAATCCATCCTGCTGGTCAAATTCCGTACGTTTAAACAAAAAAAGGTCCTCTGATACCCGGGTCAGTTTCCCTGAAAAAAGCGGCTCCTGAGTCATGAATGGCACACCATTTTTCTGAACAAAAAATTGAGAAGCATTCTGGAGTGCATCTTTTCCAAATTTATACAAAAAAATGCCGATGATGACTATACAAACAACTATCAACGTTATGGATATGCCGTCAAATTTCTTCTTCCAAATCTTCATAGTATATATAGTATACACAAGACACCAATCCCATGCACACCACTATACCAAAAAAGGTGTTTCAGCTACATTTCAGGATACAACGGGTATAATAGAGTCATGAAACTGTTAGTTGTTGAAGACGAACATCGCATAGCTGAATCTATCAAAAAAGGCTTTGAGCAGGAGCATGCTACTGTTGATATCGCTTTTTCCGGAACAGACGGATACGACCTTGCCTCTTCTGGAGACTATGAATGTATCATTCTAGACCTTATGCTGCCGGAAAAAACAGGACTAGAACTCTGTAAAGATCTGAGAAACGCTCATATCCAAACACCTATTCTTATACTCACTGCAAAAGGGCAGACTCAAGATAAAGTGAAAGGCCTAGACACAGGCGCTGATGATTATATGACCAAGCCTTTTTCTTTTGAGGAACTTCTTGCAAGAGTCCGAGCGCTTGTCAGACGTCCAAAAATATTAGTAGATTCCACCCTCACTGTGTCGGATCTCACGCTTGATACCAGTACGTTTACCGTTACAAGACACCATAAAAAAATTCAGCTTACCGGCAAAGAATATAATCTTTTGGAGTATCTCATGCGCCATACACCTCAAACCCTATCCAAAGATCAAATCATAGCCCATGTCTGGGACTACCACGCTGATATTCTCCCGAATACAGTCGAGGTAACCATACGCAATCTTCGGAAAAAAATTGACAACTCCTTTCCATCGAAAAAAACCCTTATTCGTACAGTCAGAGGTTTCGGGTATGCTATAGGAGCATAACTATGTTTCAAACAACACGCATCAAACTGACCGCATGGTATCTATTGATCATCATGTGTGTAAGCGTGTCATTTAGCATCATCATCTACCAGGGCATGATCCGTGAAGTGGAAAGATTTGCCCGATCCCAGCGTTTTCGTATCACGCGCCAGCTCCAAGAGGAAAATATGGGACCAACTCAAAATATATTGAGAGAAAATATATCTGTCCCATCCATACCTGATTTTGACCTTGTTGAAGATTCCAAAAGGAGATTGCTGTTTTTTCTCTTTTTTATTAACGGAAGTATTTTTCTCATCGCTGGAGGACTTGGCTATTTTTTGGCAGGAAAAACTCTCAAGCCTATTCAAGACATGCTTTCAGAGCAAAACCAATTCATCACCGATGCATCTCATGAACTAAGAACTCCTCTGACTGCCATAAAATGTGCCATAGAAGTCCATCTCAGGGATAAAAAATTAACCATACCAAAAGCCCAAAAACTTCTCGCTGAGAATATTCGAGATGTCAACAGACTTCAAAAGCTATCAGACCAACTCCTTGAACTCGCACAGTATGAAAAACCAAATGGAAATGGCTCCATGAGCGCGGTATCGATTAAGGATAGTATTCAAAAAGCAGTACAACGCATAGAACCTCTTGCAAAAGCAAAATCCATATCCCTACAAACACATCTCACCGACGGCATAGTAAATGGACACATGCAGGAAATCACAGACCTCATAGTCATACTCATAGACAATGCAATAAAATACAGTGCACAGAAAAGTAAAATCACCATAACATCAGAAAAACAGACGCATCACATCTCGTTTACAGTTCGTGATCACGGTATAGGAATTAAAAAAAATGACATTGGCCACATTTTCGACCGGTTTTTTAGGGCAGATACCACACGGCAAAAAACACATACATCAGGATATGGATTAGGATTATCCATTGCTCAAAAAATTGTCTGGAGACACAACGGCACACTCCTGTGTGAAAGTGTATTTGGCAAAGGATCAGCATTTATTGTAACATTACCAACACTTTCTCAATAAAAGAATATCTGTATTTTCAGCCTGTTTTCAGTTTTTGTATGTATGATATGAAAATTCTATTATAAAAAAAGGAGAGTATGTATGGACATCATCCGAAAAAAAATGCATTCAGGAATGCAATGGTTTTTTAACAGAGCGCTTATCATAAAACTTTTAGTTCTTTGCATAAGTCTTGGAGTGGGATGGTTCATATACCAGAAAATTAGCGCACAAAAAGCAGCAACACCCCAATACCAGACCGCTAACGCCGTGCGTGGAACGATAGTATCCTCTGTCACGGCTTCAGGATCTGTAGCAACCAGCAACAGCACTTCAGTCACTACCCAAGCATCAGGAGTCATCACCAAAGTCTATGTGAAAGACGGTGACAACGTACAATCAGGAGCAGCAATAGCTCAAATTGATTTGGATTTACAGGGAAAACAACGGGCAGCACAAAGTTACGCAAGCTACCAAGGTGCCAAAAATGCTCTCAAAACAGCACAAGACAAATATTTTTCACTCCGTTCATCTATGATGACCACATGGAAGACGTATATGGAGATAGCCCAAAATTCGACGTATCAAAATTCTGACACATCTCCAAACATAGCAAACCGTAATCTTCCACAATTTTATTCTGTATCTGACGATTGGCTCCAAACGGAAGCAGACTACAAAAATCAGGAGGCGGTCATCGCTCAATTACAAACCAGCCTAACCAACGCATGGCTTTCATATCAGCAAACCTCGCCGACAATCTATGCTCCCATTACCGGAACCATAACAGGATTATCTCTTCAGATCGGATCTTTTATCACCGCCCAAAGCAATAGTTCTGGTGGATCTACTTCTCAGAGGATAGCAAATGTCGTAACCACAGCCTCCCCTACCATTACCGTTAATCTGACTGAAATCGATACTCCAAAGGTTACAATAGGAAACAAAGCAACCATCACATTTGATGCATTTCCCGGAAAAACATGTAGCGGAAGCGTCATCAGCATCGATACCGTCGGTACCGTCTCATCAGGTGTCACTTCATATCCAACCACAATAAAGTTGGATATCCCTGACCCACGCATTTATTCCAATATGGGAGCACAAGCAACAATTATCACAGATTCAAAATCAGACGCGCTTCTCATACCTTCTTCCAGTATCAAGTCAGATAATGGTGACATCTTTGTCCTCCTCATGGATAAAAACGGACAACCCCAACACAATGCTGTAGAAATTGGTATATCATCTGACACAAAAACTGAGATCATTTCCGGATTATCAGAAGGCGACACTGTTATAACCGGTTCTACAACACCTGCAGTATCAACACAAAAGACCAATGGACAGTCAGGGTCAATATTCGGCGGTGGACTGAGGATGGGAAGATAGTATGAAGTATGAGGTAAGATAGAGAGCTTTCAGCTTTCAACTTTCAGTCATCAGTCATCAGTCATCAGTCATCAGTCGCTAAGAAGTATGATTTCAATTTCCCACATTACCAAAATATATAAAACTGACCTCATAGAAACCGTAGCGCTTTCTGATATATCCTTTGAAATCAAAAAAGGAGAATTTGTTGCCATTATGGGACCATCAGGCTCAGGAAAATCTACCCTTATGCACATACTTGGCGCTCTGGATATTCCTACATCAGGAGAATATGTTCTGGACCATGAACAGGTCTCACACCTTTCGGATGATGAACTGGCTGTCATTCGAAACAAAAAAATCGGATTTGTTTTTCAGGCATATAATCTCCTCCCCCGAACAACTGCTCTCAAAAATGTCACTTTGCCTATGATGTATGCAGACGTGCCAAAACAGGAACGGGAAGAAAAAGCAAAAAAGTATCTGACTATGGTGGGACTTGGAGACCGTATGTATCACACTTCAAACCAGTTATCCGGAGGACAACAACAGCGAGTCGCTATTGCACGGTCTCTGGTCATGAATCCATCCATACTTCTTGCAGATGAACCCACAGGAAATATTGCAAGCACTCAGGCGGAAGAAATAATGGAAATTTTCCAAAACCTAAACGACGAAGGTCATACGATTATCATGATTACCCACGAACCGGATATTGCATCTCACGCCAAAAGAATCATTACTGTCAGAGACGGACACATAGTTTCTGATCAGACAAATAAGAAACAAAAAAGAATTGCATATAAAAAACACAACAAACATTCGTAGAAATTGCAGAGATTCCATTTTTGGTCATATGAACATAACTGAACTAATCATTGAAAGTATAAGCACTCTTACACTCAATAAAATGCGGACAGGACTTGCAAGCTTAGGTATAGTCATAGGCATCGGAAGCGTCATAGCCCTTATTTCCCTGGGGCAAGGCACTCAACAAGCAATACAAGCACAGATACAATCATTAGGGTCCAATCTTCTCACCGTACAGCCGGGTGCAGTACGGGAAGGAGGCGTACAAGGTCAAGCTGGAGGTAGAACAACCCTCACGCTTGACGATGCTAAAGCAATTCAAGCTACTTCTCACATATCTACTATTCAAAAAGTTTCTCCTGAATTTTCCAGAAGAACTCAAGTGACTACGGGAGGAAGCAACACCAATACACAAGTGGTAGGAGTCACTCCTGTATATGCAGACGTCCACAAAGTCACCGTACAAGAAGGTTCATTTATCACCGATCAACACGTACTCTCCATGACAAAAGTTGCTGTCATCGGCCCCCAGGCAGCAGCAGATCTTTTTGGAGAAAACACAAATCCTCTTGGACAGTCACTTCGCATCGGTACGCAGACTCTGTTGGTCATCGGAGTCACTGCATCAAAAGGAGGCTCAGGGTTTATGAATCAGGATGACATGATATATGTACCTTTGACCACTGCACAAAAACAACTTTTTGGCGTCAATTATCTTTCATCTATCGCATTGGAAGCCACCAATGAACAGGTCATGACACAAGCACAGGATGAAGTTGGATACTTCCTTCTCAACCGGCACAAAATTACTGATCCAACAAAAGCAGATTTTTCCATTATGAGTCAACAGGATATTCTCAATACCGCCTCTGCTATGACCGGCACATTTACAGCGCTTCTCTCAGGAATTGCTGCTATATCACTTCTGGTTGGAGGCATAGGCATTATGAACATAATGCTTGTAACCGTAACAGAGCGGACACGGGAAATTGGCCTGAGAAAAGCATTAGGAGCAAAAAAACACTTTATCGTTCAACAATTTCTCATAGAATCCATCATTCTCACATTTACTGGAGGAGCTATCGGAATTGTATTTGGCATACTTACATCCTATGTCATAGCAAACATTATCAATTCACTTTTTATCATATCTTTCCCTTCCATATTACTAGCGTTTGCGGTATCTGCGGGTATCGGGATTGTTTTTGGTTGGTATCCGGCCAAAATAGCATCGGAATTGCAACCAATAGAAGCATTGCGGTTTGAATAAAAAATGATACACGTATAAAAAATATATTTTGAAAGGAGTATTCGTATGAAAAAAAATACTATCATCGGAGCAGTAGTTATCGTAGGCATAGTCAGTGCGGGATCTGGGTTTTTTGGCGGAATCAAATATACTGACTATCAAAGGTCAAAAAATAGAACCACGGGCATGAGACAATTTCAAGGGATGGGCAATGGCGATCAAATGCAAAATAGAACACTAGGAGGAAGACCGGTCACAGGAGAGGTCATCAATAAAGACGAAACATCCATAACCGTTAAAACACAAGATGGCGGAAGTAAAATTATCATTCTTTCAAAGACAACCGTATACAGTAAAACTGAAGAAGCAACTCTGAATGATGTATCAGTTGGAGAAAAAGTGGGAATATTCGGGACCGAAAACTCAGACAAGACAATGACAGCAGAGACTGTTCAGCTCAATCCACAATTCAAAATGAGCACCGTTTCTAACCAACCGACACCAATAAAATAAGACTATTCAATTATAATGTGATTGATGGACACCTCCTCAACTATTGTTCTACTTTTTTTGAACAGAAGGCGGCACTTCTCCGTTTTGTGCATCTGTTACCATCTGCAACCAGGATTTCATCGTTTCTTCACCCCCCTCTTTGGTTGAAACTCCCTTCCATTGAGAAAGAAAAGAAACCTGAAGACCTGTTTCAGTCTGCAAATAAAGAAGAAGCGCGTCCAAATTGAGTGCCTGCTGTCCTTCGACTGGCGCTTTCATATACTAAATCACCTCCTTTCAAAAACAACCATATTCTGGCCGTAAATCATTGGTCGGTGTCAGGTATGATCACATAATCCATATCATCCTCTCCAAAAGGAGATTCCCACATATAGATAGGCACAGGTTCTGTGCCAACAGCATTCGGGATTTCTCTTGAAGGGTTTTTTTTGGAGGGTTTTGAAAGTAAAGGAAAACCAGGAGGTCTTTCACTAATAGGCCACGGTGAGTTTTTTGGACAATATTTATTTTCAGGATGTCTCATACATATGTAAAAATTGTATGTTTGTCAATAGTACTCTACTTCTCTATAGATTAGCAAGTTCCCTCCACCCATACGCATGAATCTTGCCTTCCAATAAAATATGATATACTTGTAAAAATGAATTTTGATCTTTGAAAGGAGGTGTGTAGTAGATGGAAGAACAAAAAAAATTAAAATCTCCAATACTTGCAATTTGGCGCATGCTTCAGGAAGCAAATAGAAAAAGAGGACTTCTCAAAGAAGCAAAAAAAAACACGGCATTGCAGGAGGGAAAAAAGTAATGTGCATGTTCTATGATCTCGTTGCAATTGCCTGAATGAAAAAACAATCTTCACGTTTGACCACTGTTATACATCGGGTAGTATTTCCAGTTTCCAAAAAATGATTGTTGTTTTGTGACTATTAAATCACTCACTAGAGTAAGGAAAAGGAGAAATGACAATAGACGTTCCTCCTGATATATCTGGCTTTCGTTTTGTCACATCCACAGCAAACGTCATGATCACAGTAGCTACGATTGCCAACACCAACAAAATAATTTTTAGCATATAATCTTCTCTTTTAGTATCTCATGGTCTCTTACATCCGTCGAGCATACTGACATGTCTACTCTCTTGTTCTCAATGTGCGTCCGTCTCATTTTTTATCTCTTTTTCAAAACGCTCTCTTAGAAGGACTATTTGACAGAGACGCCCTTTCCATGGAACAATAGAAAAATAAGGAGATTTTACTTTATGAACACCAAAACAGACCGAAGCATGCTCTATATAGCTGGATCAGTCATACTCATGATCATCGCTATCGCAGTGACCTCTTTTATCAATAGCAATGCCAATTCCAAAACAGACATCCGAGCAAAAGCAAGTGTTCAGACTGGAGTCGTGTATGAGGCAATCGTGAACTCTATAGACCAAGGAGCAGGCACGCTCACAGTAGAAAGTGTTACGCCAAAAAATGGGGGTCTGGCACTCATCGGTACATGGACGGTTCTTGTGCCTTCAAATATACCGTTAGATGAGTTTTCGGGTGGTATGAATGTGCTTATCACAGTGGACGCACAAAAATTTAATATCAAAACACATATCATCGAAGCTAAAAATGTTTCTGCCAAGTAAAAAAA
>Ga0172379_10005284_pt1 | contig 18179 bp, 28 predicted proteins | sample GrowelOW334metaG_FD_119756 | JGI IMG/M metagenome (GOLD analysis project Ga0172379, IMG submission 119756) | Groundwater microbial communities from an aquifer near a municipal landfill in Southern Ontario, Canada - Groundwater well OW334 metaG | ecosystem: Environmental > Aquatic > Deep...
AAAGAAGTTTTGTTAAAATTAAATCTTCCTGAGAAATCTTCTATTTGGAGTGAAGAACAAGTTAAATCTTTTGCAAAAAAACTTAGACAAATTTCAAAGCCTATGATTATTGCTGCAAATAAAATAGAACTTAGCGATGGTAAAAGAAATTACGAGAAAGTTAAAAAAGAATTTCCTGAGTTGAAAATAATTCCTTGCTCTGCAGATTCAGAATTAGCTTTAAGGCAAGCTACGAAAGCAGGTTTGATTGAATATATTCCTGGTGAAAATCATTTTGAAATTTTAAAAGAATTAAATGAAAAACAAAAATCTGCTTTGATTAAAATTCAAAAAGAAATTTTGGATGTTTTTGAATTTGGGACAGGAGTTCAAGAAGTTTTGAATTATGCTATTTTTGATATTTTAAAATATCTTGCAATTTTTCCTGCATCTGCAAATAAATTAGGAGATAGTAAAGGAAATATTCTTCCAGATTGTTTTTTATTGCCTCCAGATTCAACAGCGTTGGATTTTGCTTTCTATCTTCATACTGATTTTGGTAAAAATTTTATTAAGGCAATTAATGCAAGAACAAAAATGGCTCTTGGAAAAGATTACAAATTAAAGAATAGAGATGCTTTAGAAATTATTACAAGATAATTTAATCTTTTATTTTGATAGATTAGTCTAATTAAAAGTGGATATAATAAATGTTAAACAACGTTTGGGTTTGAGCTAGAAAGATATTTTCATCTAACTTAATCTTATAAAAAAATAGAAACCGAAAAATTTATCGTTTGAAAAATATGCCCCAAGAATCTCTTACACGATTTGGACAAATTACTCTTACTTCTTTTGGTAATGGTCCTTCACTTAATTCGCCATTTATAATATTTCCTAGTTCCCTTCTTGGTCTAGTGTCAACGAAATTAGCATTTTGTATTGCTGGAATGTCTGTTCCTTGTAGTACATATGCATCATACATTAATTGCATCCCATCAACTTTTATAAATTTGATTTCTCTGGCTCTAGGATTTAATCTTATTTGCAAATCAATTTCCTCACCAATCATATCGTAAGATTCGTTTGCTATTAATTTGTAGTTTTTCATGTTACAATTAGGATAAAATCCTACTTTATAAATCTTTCGATTTATTTACCACTTTAAAGTTACTCATTAACAACTACAACATCAAAGAATTTTCGGAGATTGAAAATTCACAAGATTACTTACTTCATTGTTATGTCATGCCTTGTAGAATAGTGATTACATGAAATTTTCGAAAATTTTTAAAAGCTATGGTGTTTTATTGATTTAATGAAAATTAAGATAAAAGTTCATGCAAATTCTTCACAGGAAAAAATTGTTAAGATAAATGAAGAAGAATTTGAAGTTTGGATAAAACAAAAACCCATTGATGGAAAAGCAAATATTTTTTTAGAAAAATTATTAAAAAATTATTTTAAAAAAAGTGTTAAATTAATTAAAGGTATTACTTCGCAAATTAAAATTTTTGAATTTATTGAATAAACTTTTTTCTTCCTGTTTTTCCTGCTTTTATCTTTAATAATTCTACATTACCATTTCTTCTTAGGTTATCTATTTTAAAATAAAATTTAGAACCTAGTTCTCTTTTTATTTCAGACATAGACAAATCATTTCCATATTTTGTTCTTAAATTTTCTATTTTTTCATATATGTCAGCTAAATTATATTTATTTCTTCTTTTATTTGATTTCGGTGTTTTTTCATTTAATTGAATATTTGTTATTTCAAATTCTTTTAAAATATTATAATCTAAACTTCTTGCTTTATGAATTAAATTACATTTTCTCATTTCTTCTGGGGTAAATTTTTCATTGTTTAATCTCTCAATTAATGCTTTTGCCAAATAAGAAGAATCTTCTGATTCAATTTCAAAGATTAAATATCCTCTTGCATAATTGAAATCAGTTTCTTTCATAGTTATTGTTTTATCTTTTTCAGGAGAGACTTTTTTTCCTTTTGTAATCATATCTATAAACTTATTTCCTAATAAATTAGCTAAATTATTCTTTTTTGAATCCTCTGTTATAGGAGTTAATATATAACATTTATTTCCATGATTAAAAACATAAGAAAATATTTCTTTTTCTTGAGAAGTGTCTTCTAATTCTGAATTTTGAACCAATTCTTTTATCTCATCTTTAAGATTATCTATTAATATTCTTTTGCTTTCATCATCTATTCTTGATAGTGTCTTTTTAATTTCTAAAGCATTTTGGATATTTTCTTTTGGAAAATCTTGATAATAACATCTTCTACTCATTGATTGTTCGTCATCCTGTAAATCTACTAAAAGTGCTTCTGAAGATGTGCTGTAATAATCTTTTTTTAGATTTGAAAACTTTCCCTGATATTCTGAATTAATTTTACCAGTATCTTTTTCTTTATTTTTCTTTTTTTTAATTATTTCCTTTTGAAGAGCAGTTATTTCATTACTGTATTTTGTTTCAATTTCTAATAATCTTTCCCTTTGAGATGCCTCTATTTTTCCGTGTTCTGTTTCAAATTTATTAAAAATTTTATCTAAATATCTCATAAAAATGAGAATTTGCCTTTATTTATAAATGTTTCTATAATCGTAACTATATAATGGTTACATTAATTCAATTAATAATGATTTTTAAACTCCTTTTGTTTTCTATAATTATGAAATACATCATTGTTTATTTAATAAGGGGCGAAGCAGGGAAATATCATAAGATGCTTGTTAATAATTTCTCTAAGAAATTTAAGATAAAGAACTTAAATTATCATATTCAAACACATATTACGTTAAAGTATCCTTTTGAAACTAAAAATATTAAAGATATTGAGAAAGTTTTGATGAATTTTTCTAAAGTGCAAAAATCATCATTAATTAAAATTAAAAAAATTGGACATTTTAGAAACCATGTTCTTTATCTTAAAACAGAATTTTCTAAAGATTCCAAATTGTTATTTTCGAATTTAATAAAAATTTTGATAAATATTCCTAGAATGAGAGAGAGGAAAATAGATTTGATTGCTAGAGATAATTTTCATGCAACTTTAGGATATGCAAAAAGTGAAGTGCAATTTAAGGAAATGTGGGATTTTCTTAAAACTAAGCATTTTAAATTTAATGTTCTTTTTGATAACATAACTATACTTAAGAAAAATGATAAAGATAGATGGAGGATTCATAAAATCTTTGAAATAAAATGAAATATGAATATGCTTCAGATTTACAAGAACTTGCAGAGGATATTTCTAAGAAATTGTTTCCTCACGTGATAATGGATAGAGTTAAATGTTATAGGGGTTATGGGACAAGTTCACAAGGAACTATTGCAAGATGTCATACAATAAATAAACTGGTTCAAAAAGCACTTGGAATAAAAGCTTATTATATTTTGGAATTTCTGTCTGAAAGGTTTGATAAGTTGCCTAAAGAAGAACAGATTAAAATAATCATTCATGAATTAATGCATATTCCCAAGACTTTTGGAGGCGGTTTTAAACATCATGATTTCGTTACAAATAAAAATGTAAATAGTCATTATAAATTATATGTCAATTTAAAAGAAAATGAAAAAAATAAAACTTGGTTTTAATTTAAATAACCGAAAAATCTTTTTAGATGCAGTTAAAGTTCCTTGGTGGTATAAGGGAATTGGATTGATGTTTAAGTCAAAGATAAGAGCCAAAGCTTTATTGTTTGATTTTGAAAAAAAAACAAATATTTCTTTGCATTCTTTTTTTGTTTTTTTTGATTTTTATGCCTTGTGGCTCGACGATAAAAACAATGTTCTTGAAATTCAAAGAGTAAAACCATTTCAATTATCCGTGAATTCAAAAAAATCGTTTTTAAAAGTATTGGAAATCCCTATAACAAAAAGGTATTTCAAGTTTTTAAGAACTTATCGACGAGAATTCGAAAGATTTAAATAGGTTATAGTCGTATTTTATTTATAATAGTTATAAAAGGAGGTTAAAAATGGGATCAATAATCGCAAAGAACATTGTGAAAAGAAAGCCAGGTTACCTTTACTATGTAGATGGAAAAGGAAATGTTTGTGAAGCTAAAATGGCTAGAGGCGGAAAGAAGAAAAAGAAAACTGTAAAGAAAAAGAAAAAAAGATAAATTTTCTTTAAACAGTTTATTATTTTTTTATTTTTAATTAATATTTTTTATTTTTTATTAACCTTTATTTGAAATACAACCTTGTTTTTGAAAGCATCCTCCGCAATAAACTAATTCATCATCGTGATGACAAATTCTAATTCTTCCATTGTTATTTTTTATCAAGTTTAACCAAAAAGGATGAATTGTTTTTGGAATAAAATGTCTATATAATGTTTGTTGTATTTTTGAATAACTATTCAATAGATTTTTATATTTATTTTATTTTATTTTTTTATGTTAATCATCCTTGGAATTGAATCTACTGCACACACTTTTGGAATTGGAATTGTGAAAAATGGAAAAATTCTTTCAAATGTTCGAGATATGTATACCACTGAATCTGGAGGAATTATTCCAATAGATTCTGCAAAACACCATCGTGAATGTTGTGAAAATATTTATAAAAAGTCTTTAGAAGATGCAAAAATTTCAGAAAATAAAATTGATGCAATTGCTTTTTCCCAAGGTCCGGGTTTGGCTCCTTGTTTGTTGGAAGGAATTAAATTTGCAAAAAAAATTTCTAAAAAATTAAACAAACCATTAATTCCAGTTAATCATTGTGTTGCACATCTTGAAATTGGACGAGTTACAAATGCTAAAGACCCTGTTTTACTTTATGTTTCAGGAGCAAATACTCAAGTGATTGCTTATGCTGCTGGAAAATATCGTGTGTTTGGAGAAACGTTAGATATTGGTGTTGGAAATTTTATTGATAATTTTGCTCGTTATGCAAACATTGGTTTTCCAGGTGGACCTAAAATAGAAAAACTTGCATTAGAAAGTAAAAATTATATTGAATTGCCGTATAAAGTAAAAGGAATGGATGTTGCATTGTCTGGGATTTTAACAAATCTTCATCAAAAATTAAAATCTGGAAATTATAAAATTGAAGATTTGTCTTATTCAATGCAAGAAACTGTTTTTGCAATGCTTGTTGAAACTGCAGAAAGAGCTTTGGCTCACGTCGGTAAAAAAGAATTGTTGCTTGGAGGAGGTGTTGCTTGTAATTCTAGATTGCAAGAAATGTGTAAAATAATGTGTGAACAAAGAGGATGTAAATTTTTTGTGCCAGAAAAATCTTTGCTTGTTGATAATGGTGCAATGATTGCGTATCTCGGAGAAATAATGTTTAAAAAAGGAATTAAATTTCTTGAAAAAGATTTTGATAAATTAGATATTCTTCCGAGACAACGTACAGATGATGTGATTGTGAATTGGAAATAATTTAATTTAAATCATATGGTGGGATTATTGGTTGGTCCAACCCCGCGATATATTCATCTTTTATCATTTTTTCAATATCCACTTCTTCAATCGATAAAATTTCTAAATTTTTTTTGCAAATTCTCTTGAATAATCCAACAATTCCAAAATTTTGCTCTTTAATTCTTGTACTTACTTTTGCTCCAATTTTTATTCTTCCTCTTAATTTTCCTATTTTTCCACCCCACAATTCCCAATCTGACATATAATGTCTAAGTCCTTCTCTATAAAACCCATGAATATTTTTTTCTGAATCTATACAATAAATTGTGGAATTTCCTTTTTCAATTACTTTTATTCCAAAATCCTTAATTTCTCTTAAATTTTTTTTATTATTGTTGTTTGAATGATAAAAAATTATTTCCTTCTTTGAATATTTTAAAAAAGAAAGTTAATTTAGAGGATGTTGTTTTTTCTTTTTGTTTAGATAAAGATTCTGCAGAATTTTCTAAAAGAAAATTAATTGAGGGGGGTTTTGCTTTTAATGTAGACATTGATCCTATATCTAGAGATTCTTTTAATTTATAAGAAAATAATTATCTTTTATTACAATAATCTTTTTAAATAAAGTATTTATTGGTTTTATATGACAATTAATCTTGAAGATTTTAGAGGCCCTATGTTGGGATTTCCTTTGTTTAACTATTTTGATTTTAAAAAAGCAATTGAACTTTCTGATAGAGATTTTGCAGAACTTTATTTAAAATTAATGGAAGAATATAGATATAAAGATGGTTGGTGGACTGAAAGCAAAGGAATACCCTCTTGTTCAAAATGCAATGAAAAAATTTCTGGACCAAAAGATTTGAGAAGATATTGTGGTAGGTCTTTACATCCTAATTGTTTTACAGAGGAGATTAAAATAGAAATGAAATCTATGAATTCAATTATGAAGAAATATTTTAATAGAGTTTTAAAAGTAGACTTTTCTTTATTAGATAATTAATATTTATTTTAATTTTTTCCAGAAACATTTATAAAGCAACTATTTCTAAATATTTTATCCGATGAGCAATTAAGTTCAGATGAGGACTTGATTGTTCTTAATTAAATAAAAACCAAACACAAAATGGACGCATATCAAATAATTGAAAAGGCAAAAAGAACTGGCAAAATTGAAAAAGGAACAAACGAAGTTACAAAAGCTATTGAGAGAGGAACTGCTAAGTTTGTTGCTTATGCAAAAGATGTTGATCCTAAAGAAATCATAGCTCATTTATCAGCACTTTGCAAGGAAAAAAATATTCCTTATTCTGAAGTCGATAGTAAGCAAAAATTAGGAATTGCTGTTGGAATTCAAGTCGTAGCATCTTCAGTAGCAGTTATCGAGGCTGGAGAAGCAGATAAAGATATTGCTAGTTTAAAGAAATAATAAAATATTAAAATGGCGAAAAATCAGGGAAAAAAAGATACAAAGCAGCAAAGTACGAAGGGAAGTGACAAAATTTTAGGTGAAGCTGTTCCTGCTGTTGTTCAAGAAATTTTAGGGAGAACTGGTTTCAGAGGAGAAATTACTCAAATTAAAGTTTTGGTTCAAGAAGGTAGAGATAAAGGACGAGCAATGAGAAGAAATATTAAAGGTCCTGTGAGAATTGGTGATGTATTAATATTAAGAGAAACTGAAATTGAAGCAAGAAAAATTAAATCAAGTATTACAAAGGGAAGTTATAGTTAAAATGGGAATTCATGGAATTATTTTAGAGCATGTTCTTAATGGATTAAATATTTTAGAAAGTGGAAGTATGAAAGAAGTTATTATTAATACTAATATTGATGATAAATGGGATGCAAATAATTTAGCTGGAAAGATTAGTAATTATAATGTTAAAGTAGAAGAAAGTATGGGTTATTATCTTTTAAAAATTTCAAAGAAGGAGAAAAAATAAAATGCAATTTAATATTGAGCTTCCAGAGGATGAAAGAGGAAATATTGATTTTAATAAATTGGAAAGAGAATTATCTAAAAATTTATCTAGCAATCCTCAAGAAGATGTTTGTGTTTACAAAACTAAAGATGAAAAAATTGTGAATTTTATTAAAGATTATTTTATAAATTCTTATGATTTTAGTGTTGCAATTTCTTATAAAAAAGATGGAGATTATTTAATTAAATTTTCAACAGATGTTGTTTTAGAAAAAACAGGACTTGAAAAAACAAATGAAGCAAAATTTTTAGATTATATGAACAGATTAAATTTAGAACTAGGAAGTGCAGATCCTTTTGTACCATTGTATCGATTTAACGGAGGTTTAAATGCCTAAATGTGTTTATTGTGGAAAAACTTATGAATTTCCGAGAGGATTAACTTTAGTTGGAAAAGATGGAAATATAAATTATTTATGTTCTTCAAAATGCCGAAAAAACATGGCTATGAAAAGGCGTAAAGTCCGTTGGATATCTAAAAAGAAAAAAGTAAAGATTGAATAAAATCACGAAAATCTTTAAATAGTCTTTTAAATAGATTTTTTAATGCCAAAAAGAAATTTGTTGATAGTAGTTGAAAATAAATCTAAATATAATTCTTTAGAAGAAGCAACTTTATCTGGTTATTTTAATGTTGATGTTGTTAGTGATTTTGTTGAGGCTAATGAAAAATTAAAAAATCTTTATGATACAATTTTTTTAGAATTGCAAGGTATTGCATTACTTTCTCCTGAAAAGATTCCTCCTTTTGTTCCTGAAACTATCTATCAAGAATATAATAAAGACCCAATTAATTTTGTAGGTAAATATTTATTAGAAAAAATAAGAAATGATAAATGTTCTTTGAATAAAAATACTCCTATTATAGTTCGTGTTGATGGTAGTCCAGAAAATCGACGTGATAAAGCCAAGTTTATAAGTATGGGTGCAACAAATGTAATTTACATTCCTTCTGAACTTGATGAACTTGAAGAATTTATTAAACCATTTGATATTTCTTTAGAGAGTCTTAAATCAAAATATTCTAAGTGAAATTAAATTTTATCTTATAAGTCCTTAATTTTTTATTTATATTTTTTTATTTCAAAAATAAGCTCTTTTTTACATGTATTTTTGTTTTATCGTCGATAAAACCCCAGAAAACTTTATAAAGCAAGTTGTTTTCTTTTTAATATAATTAGGCAGTTTCTGTCCTAAAAATTACAGAAAATGATAAAAAATAGGGGAAAATATTTCAAATTTTAAAATAAAATGTCAGAATACAAAGCTGAGTCAATTAAAGTTTTAGAGGGTCTTGAAGGTGTTAGAAAAAGGCCTGCAATGTATATTGGAAGTACTGGAAAAGAAGGACTTCATCATTTAGTGTATGAAGTTTTGGATAATTCTGTTGATGAAGCTATGGTTGGTTTTTGTAATAAAATTCTTGTTTCAATTGAAAAAGATGGCTCTGCAATAATTGAAGATAATGGAAGAGGTATTCCAACAGATATTCATCCTCAGTTCGGGGTTTCAGCTGCTGAAATTGCTTTGACAAAATTACACGCTGGTGGAAAATTCGACAAGGGAAGTTACACAATTTCAGGAGGGCTGCACGGAGTTGGTGTTTCATGTGTTAATGCCTTATCTGAAAAATTAATTTTAACTATTAAAACAGGAGGGAAAATTCATCAGCAGGAATATGCAAGAGGAAAACCTGTTTATAAATTAAAAGTTATTGGAAAATGTCCTGAAAATGAAACCGGAACAATAGTTCAATTTTGGCCAGACCCTGAAATTTTTTCTGTATTAGAATTTGATTATAAAATTCTTGAAACAAGATTTAGAGAAGTTGCTTTTTTAAATTCAGGTTTGAAAATAATTTTAGAAGACAAAATCAAAAATAAAAAAGAAGAATTTTTTTCATCTGGTGGAATAATTGAATTTGTAAAATGGGCAAATAAATCAAAAGAAGCATTATATTCAAAACCAGTTTATTTCAAGAAAGAAAGTGGAGATGGAATGATCATGGAAATTTCTATTCAATATAACGTCGGATATCAAGAAAATGTTTTTGGTTTTGTAAATACAATAAATACAGTTGAAGGTGGAACACATGTTTCTGGTTTTAGAACTGCTTTGACAAGAGTTATTAATGATTATGCAAAGAAAAAAGGAATGTTAAAAGACGATTCTTTGACAGGAGATGATGTTAGAGAAGGTTTGACAGCAATAATTAATTTGAAAATTCCAAATCCGCAATTTGAAGGACAAACAAAAACAAAATTAGGAAATTCTGAAGTCAAAGGTTTTGTTGATTCTTTCGTGACTTCTGCATTGTCTGAATATTTTGAAGAAAATCCTATTGTTGCAAAAAAAATTGTTGCAAAAGCATTGGATTCTGCAAAGGCAAGAATTGCAGCTAAAAAAGCAAAAGATTTAGTTAGAAGAAAAAATGCATTTTCTGTCGGAGGTTTGCCTGGAAAACTTGCAGATTGTTCTAGTAAAGATACAGAAAATTCAGAATTATATTTAGTTGAAGGAGAATCTGCTGGCGGAAGTGCGAAAATGGCTCGTAATAAAGAGACTCAAGCAATTTTAGGTTTGAAAGGTAAAATATTAAATGTTGAAAAAGCAAATCCTGCAAAAGCTCTTTCCAGCGAGGAGATTGCAAATATGATTACTGCTATTGGAACAGGTGTTGGCGAGGAATTTGATACTTCTAGATTAAGATATGGTAAAATAATTATTATGACAGATGCAGATGTCGACGGAGAACATATTAAAACTTTATTGTTGACTTTCTTTTTTAGATTCATGAAAAAATTAATTGAAGATGGACATATTTATGTTGCAATGCCACCATTATTTAGAATTAGAAAAAAAATAGATTATTATGTTTATTCTGAAGATGAATTAAAAAAATTATCTGCTGGAGAGAGTAGTGGGAATGTAACAAGGTTCAAAGGTTTGGGTGAGATGAGTTCAGAACAGCTTTGGGAAACAACAATGAATCCAAAAACTCGAAAAATAAAAAAAATTTATATTGAAGATGCAGTTGAAGCAGATAGAATTTTTTCAATGTTAATGGGTGATGATGTTCAATCAAGAAAAGATTTCATACATGAAAATGCAAAGGAGGCAAACCTTGATATTTAGGTTGTTTACCTCCATGGTCCTCGATAAAACATCTGCGGATTTAAATTTAAAAAATTTAAATAAGGAGGCAAACTTAGAAATATAAAATGAAAAAAGCAAAATTATCAACGCCTACATGGATTTTAGAAGGTTATGATAGCCTCGAGGCTTACAACAAAGCCAAAGGCCTTAACAAAAAATCAAAAAAATCTGGTAAAACTTACAAGATAAAAATATGTCCAAAATGTAAAAGTGATAATGTTGGAGTTGTGTTAATTGAAAGTAGTGAAGAAACAGGTGGAGGAAAAGAATGGGAATGTAGAAAATGCAAATGGAAAGGAAAAAGTCCTGTTGATAAAGAATTAACAGAAGATGAATTTTTAGAGCATTTAGATAAACAAGAGGGAAAGAAATAAAATGGAAAAAATTCAAAAAAAGAAAACTTTAGAAATGAATGTCTACATAGCTGGATATCGAATAACTTTTGATGGGGTCGCTAAAGACTATAAAGGAATGTATTGTTCAGAATTTGATGGAAAATATTTAAATATGGTTCGTTGTAATGTTGAAAAATTTCCAACAATTGCTTTGTCTTTATTAGAAAATTCAGTGAAACCAAATCTTGTTAATGAAGTAATAATAAATTTTCCTGAAGGTGATAAAAATTTTACTTTGTCAATGGACGGATATTTTGGAAGACCTGCAGTTCTTTATGGTTCCCAAAGATTGAAGTCTGTTACTAAAAAAGATAGAAAAACGCTCACAAAAATTATTAACCAAATTAATTCATTTGAAGTAAAAGGAAAGAAAATCGCTTTAAGAACAAATTAAAATGCCAGAAGAAAATAATGAAGAAGAAAACGATGAAGTTGAAGTTATAGAATTTAGCTTGAGCTTAGATGAAATAAACGAACTTATGGAAAAACTAGATTTTTTAAGGAGAACAAAAACAGAAATTTCATTTTCAGTCGACGAGTATAACGAACTTTTGATACATTATTTTGATGAAAATGCAGAAGATGAAGATTTAGATTTAGATGAGAAAGAAGAAGATTCTGAGGAAGACGAGGAATTCGAGGGAGAATATTAAATGACAGAAAATAAAGAAGAAAAAAATCTTGTGAATGAAAAAGGTGTTTTGAATAGCGAAGTCTCTGAAGAAATGAAAAAATCTTATTTGGATTATGCAATGAGTGTTATTGTTTCTAGAGCTATTCCTGCAATTGAAGATGGTTTGAAACCTGTTCAGAGAAGAATTTTATTTTCAATGAATTTAATGGGATTAAAACCAAACACACAAACAAAAAAATCAGCTAGAATCGTCGGAGATGTTATAGGTAAATATCATCCACACGGAGATACTGCTGTTTATGATGCAATGGTTCGTATGGCTCAAGATTTTTCTTTGAGATATCCTTTAGTTTATGGGCAAGGTAATTTTGGTTCTATTGACGGAGATCCTCCTGCTGCTTATCGTTATACTGAGGCTAAGCTTGAAGAGATTTCAGAAGAATTATTACAAGACATTGACAAAGAAACAGTTGAATTTATTCCTAATTTTGATAATTCACTCAAAGAGCCAGTTTTATTACCTGGAAAACTTCCAACTTTACTTTTGAATGGTGCATCTGGTATTGCCGTCGGTATGGCTACAAATATTCCTCCTCATAATTTAACAGAAGTTTGTGATGCAATAATTAGTTATGTTGATAATCCAGAAATTTCGTTGAAAGAATTAACTGGAATTATTCAAGGTCCAGATTTTCCAACAGGTGGGATTATTCAAGGAGATATGAATGAATTATATTCGACAGGTAGAGGAAAATTAGTTGTCAGAGGAAGAGTAACTACAGAAGAAAGCAAGAAAAAAGATTTGGTTGTTATTACAGAAATTCCATACATGGTCAACAAAGCTACTTTAATTGAGCAAATTGCTGGTTTAGTTCGTGATAAAAAAATAAAAGATGTTTCTGATTTAAGAGACGAATCTAGTAAAGGAAAAATTAGAATTGTTTTGGAATTAAGAAAAGGAACTGATGCAAAATTTGCAATAAATGCATTATACAAATATACAAGACTTCAGGATTCTTTTAGTGTTAATTTTTTGGCGCTAGTTAATGGACAACCAAAAATTCTTGGATTAAAAGAAACTTTGGAAGCATATGTTAAATATAGAAAATTAATAATTACAAGCAGAACAAAATTTGATTTAAAAAAAGCAAAAGAAAGACAAGAAATTGTTGATGGTTTGTTGATTGCATTGAAAAACATCGACGATATTATTAAGTTAATTAAAAAATCTGAAAGCACAAAAGAAGCTTCTGAAGGTTTGATGAAAAATTTCAAGTTAACAGAAAGACAAGCAAAAGCAATTCTTGAAACTAAATTACAACAATTAACTTCTATGGAAGTTGAGAAATTAAAAAAAGAAGGCGAAGAATTAATCAAGAAAATTTCAGAATATGAAAAAATTTTATCTGATATAAAAGAAATTTTGAAAATTATTAAGAAAGAAGTTAAAGAATTGAGAGAAAAATATGGTGACTCGAGAAGAACTCAAATTTTGAAAAGAGATATTAAAGAAATTTCTGAGAAGGATTTGGTTCAAGACAAAGAAGTTGTTGTTACAATCACTGACAAGGGTTATGCTAAAAGAATGGATGTCAAGACGTACAAAGAGCAAAAGCGAGGGGGAAAGGGCGTGATTGGAAATAATCTTGCAATGGGTGATTTTACAAAACAATTATTGACTTGTTCAACTCATGATTACTTAATGTTTTTTACTTCACGTGGTAGGGTTTTGTGGTTGAAAACTTATGATTTGCCTGAAGCAGAAAGATATGGAAAAGGAAGGGCATTGGTTAATATGCTTGGTTTGAATGATGAGAGTGTTACAAAAGTTATTTCTGTAAAGAATTTTGAAGATTATTTAATTATGGTTACAAAGAAAGGTTTTGTCAAGAAAATTTCATTGAGTTATTTTTCTAAACCTCGGGCTTCTGGTATAAGGGCGATTAATTTACCTGCAGATGGAAGTGATGATTTGATTGGCGTTGAAATTGTCAAGGAAAAGCAAGAAATTTTATTAGCGACTAAAAAAGGAAAAGCAATTAGATTTAATTCAAGTGAAGTTCGGTCAATGGGTAGAACAAGTTATGGAGTTACTGGAATTAGAATGGAAAAGAGTGATTCAGTTGTTTCCCTCGAGGTTTTGGATACTATTGCTGTTTTCACACTTACTGAAAATGGTTATGGAAAAAGAACAGTTGTGAACGAATATAGAAAAACAGCGAGAGCTGGAAAAGGTGTTATTAATGTCAAGGTTTCAGAAAAAACAGGAAATGTCGTGAATACTGTTTCTGTGAATGATAAAGACAATCTTATTATTACAACTGCAAAAGGAATGGTTATTAGAACAAACTTGAGTGCAATAAGAGTTATGGGTAGAGCTGCGCAAGGTGTTAGAGTTGTAAAATTACATCAAGGTGATAAAGTTACAGATGTTGTGAGAGTTTCTGAACTGGAAAATGGAAATGGAAGTTCTGACGATGTTCTTGTGAACGACAATGAAGTTGATGACAAAGTAACAATCGAAGATGTTTCTGGCGGGGATGAAGAATAATAGAGAAATAAGTAGTTATATATAGAAGATAAGCCTTATATTTGCATGAAATTAACACCACAAATGCTTTATTGGAATGAAAGAGTAAAGGAAAATATTATTGAAGATAAAATTCTAGAAAACAAAAAGAAGAAGTTGAAGAAGTCAAATGTTGTTGAGGAAGAAGGGGAATAGGAAAATTTAAGTATTGTTGGGGTTTGCATAGTATATGATTTTCAAACCTATAAATGAAGAGTTGTTCTTTGCAGTGGTTATTGGAATTGCTTCGGGTATTTTTTCAGGATGTATTTTAGCAATTTCAAAAGATTTTCTGATAAAAACCGGGCGATATTCTTTTTTAAAATTAATATGGCTTTCTTTTTTATTTCTTGTGATATTAATTTTCATTTTGTTTTTGTTTTTTCTATGGTATAATAAATTGTTTTTATAAAATAATCCTTGTAACTAGTTTCACCAAAGCTGTTATATAGAATATTCTTCTTAGATTTTTATGTCATTAGTTAAACAATTTGTAAAAGAACTTAACGGAAAAAATAATCGTGTAGAAGGAGAATTAGTGAAAACTATTTTTTATTCACTTTTAGTTTCATTTGGTTTATTTGTGGTTTGGTATTTTATTAGTTTGAAAAATGTTGAAAATTTTCTTCCAAAATATGGATTATTTATTTTTCTTGCAATTTTAAGTTATGCAATTATTTTACCTTCAATAAGACAAGTAAGAGCTTACAAAAATTTTGCGTGCATGTCTGGTATGATGATTGGAATGACAACAGGAATGATTGCAGGATTTCTTCCAGGATATTTTATCGGAGCTACAAACGGAATGTTTTATGGAATGATTTTTGGAATGATTGTTGGAATTTTCTTCGGTGTATGGAATGGAAAGTGTTGTGGTATAATGGGAGTTATGGAAGGACTTATGGCTGGATTTATGGGTGGTATAATGGGTGCAATGACTTCTGTGATGTTATTAAATGACAATTTGAAATTAGCTTCAATAATAATTTTCGTAATATCTTCAATAATAATTTTCGCGCTTAATTATATGATTTACAAAGAAACTAAAGAATCACAAAGAGAAATCAAAGAAGATTATTTTTTAACAATATTATTAAGTTTGATCCTTACTGCAATAACTATATTTTTAATGGTTTATGGACCAAGGAGTGTTTTATTCGGATGAAAAATAAAATGGAGGTAATAAAATAATGAAAAACAAAATTGCTCTTATTGGAATTGGAATACTTATTTTAGTTGTGGCTGTATTTATTTTCAGAGCTTCTGGAAATGAAACTTTAAATGGAAATATAATTAATAAAGAAGATATTCAAGTTGTAAAACTTTCAGTAGAAAATGGGAAATATGTTTTAAGCCCATCTGAATTTAAAAAAGGAATTCCTGTTAGAATAGAAGCAGACGTATTAAACATGCCTGGATGTTCTAAATCTATTGTTATACCTTCTTTTGATATAAGAAAAAGTTTTACTAGTCAAGATAATACACTAGAATTTATTCCTGACAAAGCTGGGACATTTAATATTATGTGTTCAATGAATATGTATCAAGGAACTTTTGTTGTTTTAGAAAATGATGGAAGTAAAGTAAGTTATGTTGAAAAATCTGTTTCAAGTGGGCCAAGTTGTGGAATGTCTGAAGGGTGCGGTTGTGGAGGAATAAATTAAAATGGTGAATTCATTTTATGGATGTTTTAATGAGTATGGAATGATGAGTGGAAATTATTTATTCTCCTGGCTCTTTGGAATATTGGGAATTATTGCATTGATATTATTTATTATTTGGATTACTAAAAAAATTCAAAATGAAAATAAAAATGGAGGTAAAAAATGAAAAAAAAGATTTTGATTGAAGGAATGCATTGCGCTTCGTGTGCTTCAAATATTGAGAGAAGCTTGAAAAAAATTTCTGGAATCAAAGAAGTTTCAATAAGTTTGGTTACTAATAAAGCAATTGTGGAATTTGATAAAAATGTTTCAGATGAAGAATTGATTAATGCTGTTAAAAGAGCAGGATATAAAGTAAAAGAAATTATTTGATAATGAAAGATAAAAATTCAGAATTAAGAGAAATAAAGATTTGGAAAAAAAAACTTTTTTATAGTTGGCTAATTACAATTCCAATTATTTTTTTAATGTATTTGCCAATGCTTTTAGGATTTGAATTTTTTGAACCTAAAGTCAATCAAATCATTATTTTAATTCTTGCTTTTCCAGTTATTTTTATTATTGGTTTTTCAACGCTGAAATCTGGATTTAGAGGTTTTGTTAGTTTTTATTTTAATATGGATTCTTTAATTTCTTTAGGAACTGTTGTTGCATATTTAACTGGAATTATTTCTTTGTTTTATGACATTGCAAATTATTCTGGAATATCTGCGATGATAATGGCGATTTTTATAACAGGAAAATATATTGAGAATAAAGCCAGAGGAAGAGCAGGAATGGAAATTAAAAAATTACTTGAACTTGGTGCAAAAGATGCAAGAATTTTGAGAGATAATAAAGAATTAGTTGTTCCTATTTCTGAAATTAAAATTAATGATATAATGATTGTAAAACCTGGAGAGAAAATTCCTACAGATGGAATTGTGATTAAAGGTGAAAGTTCAGTTAATGAATCTATGATAACAGGAGAATCAATTCCTGCTGACAAAAATAAAGGGGATTTAGTTATAGGTGCAACTATTAATCAAGACGGAGTTTTGTATGTTAAGGCAACAAAAATTGGTTCTGATACTTTTTTATCTCATATTATAAATTTGGTTGAAGAAGCTCAAGGTTCAAAAATTCCAATTCAAAAACTTGCTGACAAAATTACAAATATTTTTGTTCCATCTGTTTTAATTTTGTCTTTGCTGACATTTTTAGGATGGGCTTTGTTTGGAAATATTAATTCTGCTATTGGAAGTGCTATTGCTGTTTTAGTTATTTCTTGTCCTTGTGCCTTGGGCTTAGCAACTCCTATTGCTCTGACTGTTGGTTCTGGAATGGGTGCAAAAAAAGGAATTCTTATTCGAAAAGGAGAAGCAATTCAAACAATGAAAAAAGTAAAAGTAATTGTATTCGATAAAACTGGAACAATTACTAAGGGAAAACCTGAAGTAACAGACATTGGAACTTTTGGAAATTTTGATAAAAAAAAGTTAATTCAAATTGCTGGAAGTCTTGAAAAACTTTCAGAACATCCTTTGTCTAAAGCAATTGTAGATTATGCTAATTTGAAAAATTATTCTTCTGTTAAAAATTTTAAAATAATTAGAGGTAAGGGAATTGAAGGAAGTATTCTTGGAGAAAAATATTTTATTGGAAATAAAAAATTAATGATTGAGAAAAAAATAAACTTGAAAAATATTTTAAGTAAAATTGAAGAATTAGAAAATCAAGGAAAAACAACAATGATTCTTTGTGATTCTAAAAAAGCTTTAGGGTATATTTCTGTTGCAGATTCTCTAAAAGAAGATTCTAGATTAGCTATAGGACTTTTGAAAAATAAAGGATATGGAGTGATTATGATAACAGGGGATAATGAAAAAACAGCTAGGGCTATTGCAGATTCAGTTGGAATTAAAAAAGTTATATCTGAGGTTCTTCCAGAAGATAAATCCAATAAAATAAAAGAGCTTCAGCAAAAAGGAGCTTTTGTTGCTTTTGTTGGCGACGGAATAAATGATGCTCCTGCATTAAAACAATCAAATGTTGGAATTGTTATGGGTTCTGGTTCAGATATTGCTATAGAATCAGGAGATATTGTTTTGACAAAAAGTTCTTTGATTGGAGTTTATCAAGCAATAAATTTATCTAAAGCTACTTTTAAGAAAATTAAGCAAAATCTTTTTTGGGCTTTTGCATATAATGTTGTTGCAATTCCTTTGGCTGTGTCAGGGATTTTGCATCCTGTTTTTGCAGAAATTGCAATGGCTTTATCTTCTATAACTGTTGTTAGTAATGCTAATTTATTAAGAAGAAAAAAAATTTAAAAATTATTTTTTATTATTAACACTTTATTTTTTTGATAAAAATCTTCTGCGCTGTTTTTTCCTCCCCAATCTAACCACCACATTCCATAACCA
>Ga0172379_10005285_pt1 | contig 18177 bp, 15 predicted proteins | sample GrowelOW334metaG_FD_119756 | JGI IMG/M metagenome (GOLD analysis project Ga0172379, IMG submission 119756) | Groundwater microbial communities from an aquifer near a municipal landfill in Southern Ontario, Canada - Groundwater well OW334 metaG | ecosystem: Environmental > Aquatic > Deep...
AAATACGGAGCCAAACTCGGCCGCAACTACGTGCTGGACAGCGAATGCTACATTTCCAGGCAGCGGGGAGCGGGAGAAACGCCGCTCTACTTCGTTCCGATCATCGGCAAGAACGGCATGAACCGGAAGAGCGCCGTTTCGCGCAACCTCTCCAGCGTCCTGTTCCTGAAGGCCGGCGAGGTTGGGATTTCCCTGGGTGACGACAGCAAGGGCGAGCGGACGGCGGCGGCGCTCGTGACCAGTTCGCCCGAATCCTGGCTCATGTCCGACAGGATCAGCCTCATGCCTTTCGCCATGGCGAAACCCGGAAAGGACAAGCTGGCGAAAAGAGACTTGGCCGTACTTATCGAAGGCCGTTTCAAGAGCGCCTTCGACGCGGCGCCGGCACAAGCCGCGCAGGGCGCCGGAACGCAGGCGGAGCTGAACGCGGACACGCGCCTGCCGAAGAGCGTGCAGAGCGGGAAACTCATCGTCGTCGGAACATCGGAAATCGCCGGACCTTCGTTGATAGATCCGGAAGGAAAACAGCCGGTGGCCGTCTTCGTCAGGAACGCCCTGGACTATCTCAGCGGCAATCAGGAACTCAACGACATGCGGACCAAAGGCCTCGGGCTCGATCCCCTCAACAAGACCGCCCCGGCTCTTCGGACGGCGGCGAAGTCTCTCAACATCTACGGCCTGCCGCTTCTCATCGTCCTCGCCGGACTTATCGCGTGGAAGCGGAGAACCGTGCGGCGGACGAAAATCCAGGCGTTCTACGCCCGAAGCGCGGAAAAGAAGGCGGAGGACTAAATCATGAAAACGCGAAAAATCTTGCTGTTGGCTGCCGTCGCGATACTCGGCTGTGCTTACGCGCTTGAATTGGTTTTTACGAATGCCAATCCGGTCAAGACCTTCACGCTTACCGAAAAACCCGATTCGCTGCTGATCGAAAAGGGCGACGGAACGAAGCTGCTCATTTCCAAGGATGGCGACCGCTGGCTGGTGGGCGACAAGAAATACTCAGGCGACACCCAAGCGATCGAAACCCTCGTAAAATCGATTTCGGCCGTGAAAATTCTCGACTCCGTATCAAGCGGCGCCGACGTCGAACGCTTCGGTCTCGGTGACGGAGAAAAGCTGGCCGTCAGCGCGAAAAGCGGGAACAAAGAGCTGCGCCGTCTTGCGATAGGGAAAGCGTCGCCGACATCCCAACAGTCGTATATCCATGTAGACGGGGGGAAGGAGGTCCTCCTGGTTTCAGGCAACCTCAAACGCGATTTCGGCAAAGCGCCGGATGAATTCCGCGATAAAGCGATTTTCAGTTTCAAAAACGACGAGATCGCGGCGATCAGCGTGAGCGGAAAGGAAAACTATACGCTCTCCAAAGGCGGCAAGCCCGAGGCGTGGAGCGTTTCGTCGCTTGAGAAGGGCCTTAAAGCGGATAAAGAAAGGCTCGACGCATGGCTTTCAAGCATCGCGACGCTCCGCGCGGAAAGCTATGCGCCCGATGACGCTCTTCCGACGGAAAAACCGCTCGGCGTCGCCGTCTTCAAGCTGGCGTCCCGCGAAGCGACAGTGCGCATCTACCGGAAAGAAGGCGAGTCGAAGTATCTTTGTTCGTCAACGGAAAGCCCCTACCCCTTCTACCTTTCGGTCTACACCGCGGAACGGTATCTCAAACCGCTCAGCGAATTGACAACTAAATAGGCGCGCCCTACCGAGCGCACAAATATTAAGGGGGGCCATCCGATTCGATCGGACGGCCCCCTCATTCCGCTTTCTTGAAATCGATAAACCCGCGTTCCACGTCCGTACTGGTAAGCTGTACGCGCAGCCTTTTCCCGACGTCTATGCCTTCAAAACCGCTCACGAGTCTTCCTTCGATGGGCGGAGCGATGAGCCGTACCCACGTGCCTTTTTCAGACGCTCCGGTGACGATCGCGTCGAAGCGTTCTCCGATCCTCGATTCCAGCAGTATCGCCGCCGCCGCTTTTGAGACTTGCCTTTCGACCTTTCTCGCCGCGTCTTCCTCTGTTGTGCAACGCTTGGCCAGAGCGTTCAATTCATCGACCGAATAGGGGACGGGAAGATCTTCCATCGCCGCTTTCAACAGGCGCTGGGTGACCAGGTCCGGATAGCGGCGGTTCGGCGCGGTGGAGTGGGAGTAGTCCTTGACGGCAAGACCGAAGTGTCCGCCGTTCTCGCCGTCCGGAACTTGCACAACGTATTCGCCGGGACCCAGGAGTTTGACGACGCTGAGGGAAAGATCTGGAAAACGGAGCGGATCGGCGGATTTTGCCGATGCCAGGAATCGTTCCAACGCCGACGCGTCGGGCTCCGCGGGCAAGACGGACCCTTGTTCCGCGGCGAGCCGGACGATACCCTCCCACCGTTTTGGGGTGCGGACCATGCGCCGCAGTGACGGATATCGTTTGGAGGCGAGGTATCGCGCGCTGACGCCGTTGGCGGCGATCATGAAATCCTCGATGATGTCTTTAGCCCTATTCTTCGTATCGGCTTTCAGGTCAGTGAGTATATCACCTTCAAAGACCGGCCGGGATTGGATCGTTTCCAAATCGAGCGCGCCGTTCAAATGCCGCAAGTTTTTCAGTTTCTGGGCCGCGCGGTCCTGAAGGCGAATGTTTTCGTCCAGACCGTCCACCGAGGCGATCCCCTGAGGCATCGGTCCGCGTCCTTCCAGCCAGAGTGCGGTACCGTTGTAGGCCAGTTTTACCCGGTTGCGCACCATTGCCCGATAGATGTCCGAACTCTTGAGAGATCCGTCGACGGCCAAAACCATTTCGATGACGACGGCCAAGCGATCCACGTCAAAATTGAGAGACGTGAAGTCCGTGGAGAGTTTTTCGGGCAGCATCGGAAAGATTTCGGCGACCGTGTAAACCGAAGTGGTGTTCCTCTGCGCGAAATCGTCCAGAGCCGACGGTTTCTTGACCAGCTCGTCCACGTCGGCGATCGCGACCAGCACTTTGGTCTCTCCTCCGCTCATCGCTTCGGCGACCGTAAGCTGGTCCAGGTCGCGCGAATCGTCGTTGTCGATGGAACACCAGGGCAGATTCCGTAGATCCCGCGTCGATTCATCGCTCCGCGTCGCCGGTCCGCGGATTTCGGCGAGCTCGTCGAGCGCCTGGGGGGGAAGATCGGGAACCAGCCCTCTTTCAATCATCACCCTGTGGGCGATCTTCCGCAGAATCGAACGATGTTGTCCGCTATCGGTATTTATGGCCATTCCATAAGTATACGCGCTCCTTGATCCCGAGTCGATCTCTGAGTAAAAACGGCGTGCGTGACTTGCTCGCGGCGGACGCGGCTGATATCATCCAGTGCGCCTAAACGAAAAATAGATGGGAGCGGATTCAATGGTTCGGACAAGATTCGGCGCGAGCGACTTCTGCCGCCTGACGGGCATCAGCGCCGAGACTCTCCGCCATTACGCGGAATGCGGCATCATCGATACCGTCGATATCGAAACCAACAATTATAAAAAGTACAGCGCTAAAAACGCGATGGACGTGCTCCACGCGCGCATGTGCCGCGGACTTGAAATCCCTATTCCTAACATCATCCTCAAAGCCGGAGGCTCCCTGGATGAGCAGGAATCTCTGATGCGTCGGCATGAGGCCGTCTTGCAGATTGAAGCGCGGCAATTGAGTCTGAAGCTTGAGCGCATGCGGCAGGCTCTGCACGTATCTGGAAACGGACCATGGCCGGCTCTATTACTTCACGGTGAACTTTTGTATAAAATAAGCACTTAATCGATTGACCACGTGGTTACCACGAGGTTTAGCATTTTCCCGATCTCCGCGATCAGCATCACTTTAGCGAGAGGAGTCGAGATGAAAATGATCAATCGAAAAGGCGCGCATGCGGCCGGACGCTACGCCGCGCAAGTACCCGGAAAGAACGGCACCGTGACCGTGAAGCCCAAGTTCTCCGCCGTGCTGCTAATCGTCGCGCTCGCGCTGGGGCTGACGGTGGGCTGCCGTACTCTCAAAAATGAAGCGGCTCAATATACGCCCGGGATCTACACCGTTTCCCAGAAGGGTTACGGCGGCGAGGTGACGGTTTCGGTCACCGTCGATTCGAAAGCCATTACCTCCGTCCGGATTTCGGGCGACCGTGAAACGCCGTCCATCGGCGGGCGCGCGGTGAAAGCGATGTCCGCCGAGATTCTCACGAAGGGCGATAAGGTTGAGGCGGTTTCCGGCGCGACCTTCACCAGTACCGCCATCAAAGCCGCTCTTTCCGAAGCCCTGGCACGGGCAAAGGGTAAAAAAGTATCAGCGGCCCTTACCCTGAACGACGGGACCTATGAGTCCTCGGCGCGCGGCTTCCATTTGGTTAATCTCGTTCCGATCACCGTGAAGATCTCCGCAAACCGGATAGCCGCAATCGCCATCGGCAAGAACGGTGAAAGAAGAATACTCCGTTGATGTCGCGGTGGTGGGGTTCGGCGGATCCGGCATGACCGCGGCGCTGAGCGCTGCGGAAAAGGGCGCCTCGGTAATGGTCTTGGAAAAAGCCGGCAGAATCGGCGGGACCAGCGCCGTCACCGGCGGACCGATGGCCGTCAATCCGCCCAGTCAAGTCCAGCGGGAAATCTTAGATTGGAATGATCCGACTATCGGCAAAAAAAGAACGAAAAAAGCCGGGGAGCAGCTGGTGGATGCCGACGCCCTGTATCAGGACTGGATCAATTACACGAAAGTGGATGGAGTCCAGTACGGGAAAGAACCGATTATTTCCGAGACTATCCGCAAGTCCGGCGCCATGCTCGATTGGCTTTCCGGCTACGGATTCGAGTTCGGCGACGCCGCCGGATTCATCGGAAACAAGTGGGCGATCTATACGGTGTACAAGGGAAATAAATCTCTGACGGAAAGCTTTTTTGATAAAATGCTGAACACCTATACCGCGAAATTGGGCGGCAAGTATTTATTGGAAACGGAAGCTACCGAATTGCTATTCGCCGACGGAAAAATCACCGGCGTGAAAGCGAGAAAGCAGGACGGAACGGAAGTCGTCGTGCGCGCCGCTTCGGTAATCCTCGCGACGGGCGGCTTCGGCGGCAGCGACGCGGTGATGGAAAAATATCTCGGCGAATCATGGAAGCTGTACGGCATGGCGCAGAACGACGGCGCGGGCATCCGCATGGCGACGCAGATCGGCGCGGCGACGTATAACATCGATATGCCTCCCATGTCGCATTTTTCGGCGCCTCCGGTTATTTTCACCCAGTTCGATACGGCCTTCGATAACGACATCCCCTACGGGATGATCAATACCAGTGAAACGCTGGCCGTGAATAAAAGCGGAAACCGTTTCGTCAACGAGATGGATATCGGATATGGCGCGTATGTCGGGGGCTCCAGGTTCTACTCGATTTATTCAAAAGACCAGATCGATATTTTGCGTGAGAAGGGCTTCGCGTTCATCTCCACCGGGCGCTACCTGAACCGGGGTGGAATCAAAGCAGATACGCCGATAAAAAATATCGACTCGGTGATGGACGCCGGAATCAAGGCCGGCATCGTGTTCAAAGCGGGGAGCTTGAGCAAACTGGCGGAAGCGATCGGTGCGCGGAACGGTAAAAAAATGACGAGCGACGCGTTGCTGTCGGCGGTCGCTTCCTATAATGAAGGCGTCAAGACGGGGAATGACGCTCTGAAAAAAAAGGTCGATCGGTTCAGCCGCCTTGGCGCCATCGGCGAGAACAGCGAATATTATCTCGCGGTTACCGGAGCCCCGTACATCTACAGCACCTGCGGCGGCTTGGATGTCGATGCCGACATGCGCGTGCTGAACGCGAAAGGCGAAGCGATCGGCGGCTTGTACGCGGTGGGCACCGATTCCATGGGCGTCCTGTTCACTAACAAAAAAGGCTACGCGAATTACGGCGGCGTCGCCCAGGGCTATTGCTTCGTTTCAGGGCGGATCGCCGGCGAACGCGCGGCCGCTACCGGAAAATAACCGACTCGCCATAACCGGGAGAAACAGAGGTCTCCCGGTTCGTCTTGGTCGCTACCTGACTGCCGAATACTTCAACACCACGATTCCGCATTCGAAGCGGATCGTGTCCTCCAATTTGAGGCCGATCCGCGAATCGAATACCTTGAGTCCGCCTCCCATCGCGTTGGGATTTATGAAGAGGTGGTATTCGTCGATGAGATTCGCGCCGGTCAGCGCCCTGACGAAGGCGCTTCCTCCGTAGACGAAAATGTCGCCGCCTTCGGTCCGTTTCAGCGCCTCGATCTCCCGAACGAGATCCCCGTTGTTCACGACGGTATTCTTCCACGGACTCGCGGTGAGCGATTTGGAAAAGACGATTTTCTTCGTATCGGAAAAAACCTTTCCCGACGCGTTTTCAGGATTTGCCGCATCGCTCGCGACCTTTTCCCAATGCGGAATAAAACCCTCCGCGAGCTTCCGCCCGAGCAGGATCAGGTCGATATTTTTCATGATTCCGGTGACGTAGTTATTCAACGCGTCATCCCAGTTCCACACCATCCAATCCATTTCTCCACCGGGTCCGGCCATGAAGCCGTCGACGGAAATCTGGACCTGCAGTTTTATCGTGCGCATCGGTGGACCTCCGGATTTGAATATACTGATTTTTAGATATATGCGGACTAAAAAGCGCCTGCGGCTTAAGAGATCGGTTTCCGGTACTTAGCGTATGTTCCACCGGCTCGAGCCCGACATCGCGCGCGGTATCTGCTCCGACTCCGGCTGGAGAAGGTAGGTAATTGAACCTGATCCGCGTGCGCGCAAAAACTTGACAGGTCTAAAATCATCATCATACAATAAGACATAGTGATGATTAGATAGTACCTAGCTCATATCGAAACTGGAAGGAGTTGTCCGTGGCGCAGCTGAAGAAACTGTCCGATTTGGAAGGCGTGATAGCCGCAATACTGTTGATCTTGTTGACGGTTCTCCTTTCCGCCCAAGTGTTCGCCCGGTACGTGCTGGGTACCGGTGTCAGCTGGTCCGAGGAATTGTCCCGCTATATGTATATCTGGTCGATTTATTTCGGCTGCGCGCTCGCAACCAAAGAAGACAAGCACATTCGGGTTACGGCTCATCTGGAATTCCTCCCGAAACGTCTCAAGGCCTGGATCGTTACGCTATCCGATTTGACCTGGATCGCTTTCAGCGGCGTTGTCGCTTATTTCGGTCTGCAGCTCGTGCTTTCAATGGCGGAATACCCCTTCTATTCGCAGACGATGGGTTTCAACCTGATGTGGGTCTACGCGATCGTTCCTATCGGATACGCGCTGATGATGATCCATGTGGTCATTTTGGTGGTCAAGCGTTTCAAGCGGATCTTCAAGCACGAAGACATCGAAATAGTCGACTCCCGGCTAACTTTGTAGGGGCATTCCATGAGCAACGGACTCGCGATTTTCATCATCTTCATCGGTACGCTGCTGATGGGTCTGCCCGTAGCGGCTTGCCTCGGCGTGACGGCGGTTATCGGATTCATTCTGGGCGGTCTGCCCTTGGATTATATCGCTCAGACAGCCTTTACGGCAGTTGACGATTTCACGACCATAGCGGTGCCCATGTTCATCCTTGCCGGAGCGATCATGGAAAAGGGCGGACTCACCGGCAAGCTGATCGATTTCGCCAAGGCGATCGTGGGCCGGAGAACCGGCGGCTTGGCTCTGGTTACCATCATAGCCTGCACGCTGTTCGGGGCAATTTCAGGATCGGGTGTCGCGACGACTGCGGCCATCGGTTCTATGATGATTCCTTCTATGATCAGGGAGGGGTACCACAAGGATTTCGCCGGAGCGGTCACCGCCTGTGCCGGAGGTATCGGCGCGGTCATCCCGCCGAGCATCCTGATGATCATCTATGGTGTCAGCGCCGAAGTTTCCATCACCGCGCTGTTCGTCGGCGGTATCATTCCGGGGCTTATGCTCGGTCTTTTCCTCATGGTGGCCGCACTGATCGTCAGTTCCAAGCGGGGGTATCGATCGGGCAACGAATCTCTTTCGGTCAAAGCGATTCTTTCAGCCGCTTGGCAGGCCAAGTTCGCGCTTCTTGCACCCGTGATCATACTCGGCGGCATCTACGGCGGCATTGTTACGGTGACTGAAGCGTCGGTGGTCGCGGTCGTCTATTCGTTCATCATCGTGACCTTCGTGGACAAACGGCTCTCCCGGAGCGTGTTCTTCGACTGCCTGGTAGATACCGCCCGGGTTTCCGGTACCCTCATCCTGATAATCTCGACCGGCCGCATGTTCGGGCGCCTTCTTACCATTTACCAAATTCCTCAAGTTACTTCCCAGTTCCTCATTACGCACGTGTCGAATCCAATCTTGCTCGTGCTTCTCATCGACTTTTTCTTGCTGTTCATAGGCATGTGGATGGAGAGCGCGACCCAGATCATCATCTTGACGCCGCTGCTGCTGCCGGTCGTCACCAAGCTCGGCATCGACCCCGTACAGTTCGGGATTATGTTCGTAGTCGCGTGTGAGATCGGCTTCGAGACGCCGCCGCTTGGGATAAACCTGTTCGTCGCGAGCGAGATCGCGGGCACATCGATCGAGCGGATCAGCAAGGAAGCGATTCCGTTCATCATCGCCGAGTCTACCGCGCTCATCATTATAAGTCTCATTCCGCAGATCAGCCTCGTTGTGCCGCGTTTGATGGGTCTGATGTGAGAGAAGTTCAGTGGGGATTCCGCTTCCGTCGGGAGCATAAGGTTTCAAGAAGGAGTGTGCAATGAAAAGAACAATGGTGAAGGGAATTCTCTGCGCTCTGTCGATACTGTTCGCGGTATTTCCCGCGTTCGCCGGAGGCGGCAGCGACAAGGGCTCAGCCTCCAAAGGGCCGGAACAAAAGCCGTATGTCATGAAGCTCGCGCACGGTGTCGCTACCAGCGATCCTCTGCACCAGACCGCGGAAAAGTTTAAGGAACTGGCGGAGAAGTACTCGAACGGACGCATCAAGATAGAGCTGTATCCCCAAGCGCAGCTGGGCGATGAGCAGGCTCTGGTTCAGTCTCTGCGGTCGGCATCGATCCAACTGTCCATCATCTATTCCGGAAACGCGCAGGCCTCGACTCCTTCGATCGGGGCGGTCATGTTGCCTTACCTCTACACCACCAGCGAGGAGGCGTGGAAGGGTTTGGACGCCGTCTCGGGAGAGCTCAGTAATCGTATGATCAAAGAGAGCGGCGCTCGCATTCTCGGATTCTATGAGAAGGGCTTCCGCGTGCTTACGAATTCCAAGAAACCGATCAAGCGTATCGAAGACATGCAAGGCCTCAAGATCCGCGTCACGCCTTCGGACATTCCCCTCCAGACTTTCAAGGCCTGGGGCATCGACCCTATCCCGATGGCCTGGGCTGAAGTCTTCACCGCTCTGCAGCAGAAAGTAATCGACGGCCAGGAGAATCCCTATACGACGATTCCGTCGATGAAGTTTGAGGAAGTCCAGAAATACGTGACGGAGATCCACTACATGCTCTGGACCGGCCCGCTTCTGGTGAGCGAGAAGTACTACCAGACCCTGCCCGAAGATATCAAGCAGGTGCTCCAGAAAGCCGGAAAAGAAAGCGCTGAATGGGAGCGTAAGCTGAACGCGAGTCTTACCGAGGAAGCGATCGTGAAGATCAAGCAATCAGGCATGGTCAATGTGGGCGCGCCCGAAGATGAAGCCGAGTGGCAGAAGCGCGCCCAGGAAATCTGGCCGAAATTCTACGAAAAGGCCGGCGGCAAAGAATGGGTCGAATACGTCATCAAGACCGTGAAGGAAGCCAATAAAAAATAATAATAGACGCGAGCCGGGTTTTCTCCGGCTCGCGTTCGCCTGCAAATAATCCTCCGTTTCCTTGTTCCACAGCCCCACGTTGCGTTTGTGGATTTCACCAAGCTTGGTGTAGAAGGGGTCGGTTTTTCCGTTCTTCGCGAGTACATGTTATAGTCATTAACTTCGTAATGGTTATTAAGCGATTTTTATGATATATATAATGGAAATACTCTGCAAAGATGGAGGTATGTATGCACGTCCGACTCGGTGGACTAGCTTGGTTAGTAGCCGTAGGTCTCGTGCTCACCGCATGCCCCAATCCCGTCAATGCTCCCAGATTTGGGCAGGTCGTCCTTAATTTCGGCGGCGGCAGCCGTACGGCAAGCCGAGCGGCGAGCCTTCCCGCCAACGTCGCTTCCTTGACGCTGTCCATCAAAGCCGCCGATATGGCGGAAATCGTTTTGTCGCTTGTCGCTCCCGACCTGAGCGCCACAGTCGACGTACCGGCAGGTTCCGGCCGCGTGTTTGTCGTTCGCGAAGGATTCCGCCGATATCGTCGTATACAAGGGTCAATCGACTATGGACATCACGGCCGGCGCTACGCATGCTCTTTCCGTTACCATGGCCGCTATCTATACGCTAAGCTACAATGCCAACGGGGCGGCCGCGGGCGGCTCGGTCCCCGCTGCCGGAAACTATGAGTCCGGCGCTGCCGTCTCCATTCCCGGCAATTCCGGCGGACTGACCCGTGCGGGATATTCTTTCGCGGGCTGGAGCGCTACCGTCGGCGGAGTCGCGACTGATTACAGCGCCGGGCAGACTCTATCGATGCCCGCATTCAACCTCGTCCTTTACGCCAAGTGGCAGCCGGTGACGTACACCATCACCTATCATCTGAACGGCGGAACCAACGTTCCGGCAAATCCTGCCGCATATACGATCGAATCGGCGGCTATTACGCTGGCTGATCCGACCTGGGGCGCCAATATTTTCCAGGGCTGGTTCACCGACGCGGCCTTTACCTTCCCGATCGTATCTATCCCGTCAGGCTCAACGGGCAATATGGAAATCCACGCCAAGTGGAACGTTCCGTCGTTCAACGTCACCTTCATTAAGAACGATGTCTCGGTTATGGGTACAATGGCTGATCAATCGATCCCGAGCAGCGCTTCCGCGACGCTCGTTCCCAATTCATATACCAGGACCGGCTATTCATTTGCCGGTTGGGGAACGATTCCCGCCGGGCCGGTCGACTATCTCGACGGCGCCTTGTATACAATGGGGGCGGCAAACGTAACGCTGTACGCGCAGTGGACAGCCATCAACTATCAGGTAACCTTTGATCCCAACGGCGGGATCGGCGGCATGGCTCCGCAGACTATCGCCTACGACAGCGCGTCGAACCTAACGCCGAACAGCTTCACACGGGTAGGCTATACCTTTGCCGGCTGGGCCACTACTCCGGCAGGAGGGGTAGTCTGTAATGACGGCGATCCGTTCATGATGACCGTTCCCGGCCAAACGCTGTACGCCAAGTGGACCCTCAATATGTACTCGGTTATCTACCAGCCCAACGGGGCGTCTTCCGGAGCGCCGCCGGGCCTGCAGAACGACTATTACGGCAGCACGGTGGTGGTAGAGGATAATTTCGGAATGCTTATCGGGCCGCTTATACAGGACGGGATAAGGCGGCGCTTCATTGGTTGGAACACCGACCCTGGTGGAGCCGGAACCGCGTACTTGCCTTCAAGCCCGCTGGTGCTCGGCGCGGCGAACGTCATTCTCTACGCCCAGTATCAGAATCCGGCAGTCATCGTCGGCCAGGTAGGCCCCGCGAACGGGCTGGTATTCTATGACCAGGGAAGCATCCTCAACGGCTGGAGATACCTGGAATCGTCAATGTCTGATCAGGCGTTCGCCGGTATGCAGGTGTGGAGCAATACTACCGTGACGCTCGGTACTACCCTTCCCGGCATAGGCGAAGGCTTAGCCAATACCATGGCCATTATCGGCCAGGCGGGTCATGCGACGAGCGCGGCTCTGCTCTGCGACAATTATATTTCCGTTCTTGCCGATTGGTATCTGCCGTCTCTGGATGAGCTCAATTGGATGCTGGTCAATCTTCATCAGGCTGCTCCTCCGCTCGGCGGTTTCGCCCCCGAGTATTATTGGGCCTCTACTGAGAGCGCGACTGTAACATACGCTTGGCGGCAACACTTCAATACGACAGCCCAGACGGAAGTGGTCAAGACCGACAATATCGCGCGCGTCCGCGCCATTCGCAGGTTTTAGGGTGGTAATCATGAGAATTCTTGTTGCTGTATTGTTTTTTAGCTTGTTCTCTTCCCCTCTTTTCGCTGAAGTTGCCGTTAAGGCGGTCAAAGGCACGGTCGGCGTGATGGCCGGTAAGGGCAAACTTCAAGCGGTCAAGGTAGGCATGAAGCTCACGGATGACGCTACGGTCGTAACCGGGGCAAATTCAGAAGTTACGATAATTGTGAACAACGGTACGATCACGCTCAAGTCGTTGACCACAGCCAAACTCCGAGGCATAGGCCTGACCCCAACCGCTTCTACCGCCAATGTTGCTTTGCGGAACGGTACCGTGGTTTCCGACGTCAAACAGATAACAGGACTCAAGACCAGCTTCACGGTGACTACGCCCGTGGGTACCTCCAGCGTGCGCGGTACTACGCATACCGTCAGCTACGGTCCGGAGCGCGGGATGTCGGTGGCGGTATCGGCCGGCATAGTTGCCGTGTCATCGCTGCGGGGAGCGTCTCGGCCTGTAGCCGCGGGGAATAGCTATACCGAGGGTACGGCCGCGTCGGCGCCCCAGGTAGTATCGCAGACTACGCAGGAATCCGCCTCCGCCGGCGCCGCGACGGTATTCGCGCCGACGGAGGATGCGGCCATTTCAACTGGCTCAGGCAGTGAGACTCCCGCGGCTACCGAATTGGCAACCCTCGTTGCCAACATTCCAACCACCGGGTCCGTATTGCTTACACTCCTGTTCCCTTAGCGCGAACGGGTCAAATCTGAGCACCCCGAGGTTGGTTATGAGGCGGCGGCTAATCATTGCTTTCATTGTTATCGGCGCGCTTGGATCGGTCTTGGACGCCCAGAGTCTTGAAGATGTCATCAAGATAGGGAACAAGTCCGTCTGTACTATCGCGGACCTCGTCGCTATGGCTCCCGCCTTCAGTGAAAGTTTTCCTGATGATCCGGAACTGGGCGAACGCCTGGGATTGGAGCTTTCCCGATTTAAGCCCGGCAATGCTCTTACCAAAGCCCGGGCCGCTTTGGTGGCCGCCAAAGCTCTTCGTTTGCGGAAATCGTTATTTTTCCTCATTCTACCGATACAACGCTACGCTTTCCGAACTCTTGTTGTCGATGGTGTTTTCAGCGCAACCAGCAGCGGAGGCGAAGTCATGAGCGGTATCGAATTATTGGATTTTGTCTCGATTGTCTGTCTTAAATACGGATCGGCGCAATGAAGCGAAAATTTTCCGTAGCAACTTTGATCCTCGCCGCCATTTTGACTGCCGCCGCTCAAACTCCGTTTCTTGAAGAAGATTTTTTCCTTCCCGTGCCTCAAAAAGCGCCGTGGCTCCTGGACTGGGGCGTTACGCTGTCATTGGCCGGCTTGTTCGAACATCAGGGCGATTCAGATACGTTAGTCACCGGCCTGAGCGGTAATGCATGGGTACGATTGAGCCTGCCCGGTCAGTGGCAATATTATGCCAGGATCAGAGACAACCTATTGACGAGCGTGTTACCGTGGCCGACGGAGGGGGTGGAACTCCTCAATGTATGGGAGATCAACGCGAATTATTTTCAGCTGATTTTACCCGAAGGGGGAGTCACTTTTTCAATAGGCCGGAAACCCTTTTTGCTCGGTTCAGCTCTGATCTTGGCCGGCAACGGCGACGGCTTGGAACTCCAGCTGGCAAATCCCTGGTTCAACGCGAAAATGTTCGGGTTCTATACCGGCCTCATAAATCCGGCTTTTTCTTCCTACGCCATGAATGATGAAGACCAGGTGAACGGCGCCAAGCGTTATTTCGGCGCTTACTCCTTGGGAATCTGGATTTTCGGCCATGAACTTTCACTTCTCGGAATGTACCAAAATGATTTCAATAATGCTTCAGAAGAATTGTACGCCAGTTGGTACAGCGGCCTGCAAGCCAAGGGGCTGCTGGTCGGAGGCGAATATCTGCTTGAATGGTACCTTCAACGAGGTTATAGCCCAAGTGGATTGACCCGCGGCAATATAGAAGCTTTCGGCGGTACATGTAGATACCAAAGAACATTCAAAGCCGTTACAACGCCGAGGATCACCATTCAATACTGGCTGGCATCCGGGGATCCGGACCGCACCGTCGGCAAGGGCGCTTTCGGAAACGCCGAGGGTACGGATAGCGCTTTTCAGGCATTCGGCCAATTGAATTTAGGATTAGCCTTCCGGCCGCACCTCAGCAATCTCCACGTGGCGCAGCTTGGGGTAATCTTCAACCCGTTGGAAATCCTTTCCCGCCAAGCTCCGGACTTGAACGTCAGTTTCAAGTATTTCTACTATGCCAAGCACGAGGCGGACGGAGTCGTCAATGTCGATGAAGGGAATCTGTCTTCCAACGATCTCGGCCACGGTGTCGACCTGGGGATCCAATGGGCTCCTTTCGATGATGTGAGCGTCTTCCTGAACGCGGGCCTGTTTCTGCCCGGCGCCGCCTTCTCCGGGGATAGGGCGCTTCGGTACGCCGTTTCCGGCGGAATGAGCCTTTCTTTATGAAGCGTTTCCTCGCCCGTTTGGGCAAACTGACGTCGGGCAGCGTTGGTTCCGTACTCAGCGCCGTCATCGTTTGCGGCCTGGTTGTCCTTTTTTCCCTAAGCCCTGTGCATGACAGGCTGGAATATGTTCTCTACGATCTGCGGTTTGCGATCAAGCCGAAAGCGGAACCTCTGCCTGAACTTGTCTTGCTCAACGTGGATGATGCCAGTATTTCGGCCTTGGGCGTATATCCCTGGCCGCGTCATTATTATGCATTCGCTTTACGGCAGTTGAAGACTGTCGGTCTTGCCGGGTTGCTGTTCGACTTTCAGTTCATGGACAGTTCGCCGGCTCTCCTCAACCCCGACGGCTTCAACACGCTGCATACGGCTATTTCCGAAGGAAGAAGGATTAAAGCCGATGAACTCTACACGATGATCATCGATAACGATCGGGACCTTGCCTTGGCAACCCAAGAATTCCCTGGTACCGTTATGCCTTTCTCTTTCGGAAAGGTGGAGAGTAAATTGAGCCTGAGTCCCGCGGCGGCGGAAACCAAAGCCGCGGCGATCCGACGATTTACGGAGAAGGCCTCGCTGCCCATTCCGACGGGAAAAGAGCCGCGGTTCCGAACCCTTTCGGATGCGGACCGCGTATGCGTAAATTACCCGATACCCGAGTTGATGAACGCGGCGGAAAGTTTCGGCTTCGTGGACAACGACGCCGATGCGGATGGCGCGCATCGGCGTGTTCGCTTGATTCGCGTGTTCAATGACCGGATATACCTGCACCTGAGCTTGATCGCTTATTTACGAATGTGCGGTGTCGGAATCGGAGACATCGATATTGAGCCCGGAACATCCATAACGATACGGAATGCCGTGCATCCGATCAGCGGAATGCGCGGCGATATCGTCATCCCGGTCGACCGCTCCTGTTCCATTTATTTCGACTGGATGGGTGACTTCGCTCAGACGGCCAGGCACGTATCCGCGCATGCGCTTATAGAATATCCGTTCTACGCCGAGCAGTTTGAAATGCAGTTGATGCTCAAGGATATGGCATCGGGAAAAAACGAACGCACGGAGTTGAGTTCAAAGCTTGAGGCGCTGAAAGCGGCTATCCTGGCGGAAAAAGATTTGGAAAAGCGCTTCCCGCTGCGTCGGGAATATCGAAAGGAATTGGAACGCTATAAGACAGTTATTCAGGGTTACCTACATGAGAGTCAAGCTGAACTTGACGGACTCTTGGCGCGTAAAGAAGCCGGAGAAGCCATCGATCCGGAAAGCGTCGCGTCCATAAAGACGCTTATCACCGCCATCAAAATAAAAACGCAGGTAGAGTACTTGTTCGATTCAGTGGCGGTTTTAGGCTTGACCGCAGTCGGTACTCAAGATGAAGGCGTTACGCCCCTTTCTAGTTCGTACTGGATGGTGGGTTCCTATCCGACGGCCATAAATACTCTTGCCCGAGGGCGTTTCATCGGCAAAGCTCCAGTCTACCTGGAATACATCGTTATGTTGGCTCTCGCTGTCGCGCTGGTCCTTTTCATCCACAAGCGCTCCGCCAAGATTGCATATGGGGCAATCGCGTTCCTGGTGGTTCTGGTCAACATTGGAATTATGGTTCTCTTTTCCAAGGCCTATATATGGATAGACCAAGTCAGTTTCAATCTGGCGCTTATTCTGCCTTCGGCTATTATCATGATAACCAAATTCGCGGGAGAGGAAGAACACCGGCAATTCATCCAAGGGGCTTTCTCCAAGTACCTTTCCCAGGATGTCATCGATCAGATCATCGCCAATCCGGACGCGCTCAAGCTCGGCGGTGAATCTTGTACGATCACTACCTTTTTCTCGGATATAGCCGGCTTTTCCGGCATTTCCGAAAAGCTCAGCGCCCAAGGACTCGTCCAACTCCTCAACGAATATCTTTCGGAGATGACCGATATCATTATGGGCAATCGCGGTACCGTGGATAAATACGAAGGTGACGCGATCATGGCGTTTTGGGGCGCTCCGCTTAATTTCCCCGAGCATCCCTATCAAGCCTGCTTGTCGGCGGTAGAGATGCAGCGGCGTCTAGCCGAAATGCGAATCCGCTGGCGCGAGCAAGGCCGGCATGAACTCAGGGTGAGGATGGGCATCAATTCGGGGGCGGCGGTTGCGGGCAATATGGGTTCGCGCGTCCGGATGAACTATACCGTTATGGGCGATTCGGTGAATCTTGCCTCCCGACTGGAAGGCGCGAATAAAGTGTACGGCACTTACAGTATGGTCAGCCATAATACCCATGCCGCGGTCAAAGATCAGTTTCGTTTCCGTGAATTGGATACTATCCGTGTGGTCGGCAAGAGCGAACCTATCACCGTGTTCGAACTTCTGGATATTCCCGGTCGGGTGCCTGAACTGAAGGAAGTGGCGCTTGGCCATTACGAAAAAGGTTTGGCCTTGTACAAGGAGCGCCGCTGGAAGGAAGCCTTGTCCGGCTTCGCGCACGCGCTGAAAATCGATATCGAGGATTCTCCCAGCAAGGTCTATTATATGCGGTGTAAAAAATTCCTAACGACGCCCCCTCCGCCGACCTGGGACGGTGTCTCGAATCTCAGCTCAAAATAGGACACGCGTGAGGCATTGCTCCAGTAGTTGAAAAAAACGTGAACGTGTGTTACAAATACTAGATATGTATGAGTCGTTTGTAACTTGTGCCGATTCCTTTAGAACCAAATACGCGCTGAGCACTCGTGAGGCGATATGTACTCCGATGATATTGCGGGAAGGGGTATTCAAGGACTCAGGCCTTCCTTATCCGACGATGAAGCATATCAAGGATGTCGCCGATTACGCGCTTATAGAGTACAACGCGGTCCGGACCAGCCTGTCGCGGCTTCATAAGGACGGCCGCATCCTTATTCTCAAGGACGATGCCGGCAGGACGCGATACCGGATGACGGAAGCCTCCATGAGCATGGGCAAAGCGACGGTCGATCGCCTGACCCAGCCGCCGGGCTTTCTCCTTGCGGTTTTTTCTTTCGCTCAGGACGATACCACGGAGCGGGCTTTCGTTCGCGAGACGCTGAAATACTACGGTTTCAAGAAACTGGCGCAAAATACGTATATCAACGGACATATCGATACCAGGAGTTTGCGGACCACCATACGCGATGCGGGGCTGGATAAAAACTTGTACCTATTCCAGTGCGCCGACGTCGATGACGCGGAATTGACCGAAAAGATTCTATCGGTTTTCGGGATTGAAAACCGCAACCGTTTTCTCCATGAGTTCTATCGGGACTTGAGCCTCTTTCTGGATATTGAAAAGCTCAATGAGACGGAAATAATCCATCGCCTTTGCTACGCCGGCCCGGTCCAATGGAAAGTCTGCTTTATGGACGAACCTCCGTTTCCTCTCGCGCAATTGCCGGAGGATTATCCTCTTACGCGCATCATCGCGCTCTATGACGAGTTTCTCGACAAGCACCGGTCCCGGTTCATCGACTATTACCTTGATTTGGAACGTTAGGAGGCCTGCATGGGTAAGCGTATCTGTATCATAGGTGCGGGAATGGGCGGTCTCGCCGCGGGAATTTACGGTCAGCGCAATGGTTTTGAAACGAAAATATTCGAGGCCCATACGGTTCCCGG
>Ga0172379_10005286_pt1 | contig 18175 bp, 16 predicted proteins | sample GrowelOW334metaG_FD_119756 | JGI IMG/M metagenome (GOLD analysis project Ga0172379, IMG submission 119756) | Groundwater microbial communities from an aquifer near a municipal landfill in Southern Ontario, Canada - Groundwater well OW334 metaG | ecosystem: Environmental > Aquatic > Deep...
AAATCTTGATGAGCTTTGTATGCCTCCTCAAAACTATTCACATCCACAGACAATCCGTTTTCGTTTGCCAATTCCATTGTGATCTCCAGAGGAAAACCAAAACTCTCAAATAATTTAAAGGCCTGTTTGCCAGAAATCTCGGAAATATTTTTTCCAGTTTTTTCAAAGGCAATTCTAAAACCATTTATAAGTTTTTCAAATTCTTTCATCCCCTGCTCTATCGTATTTCGAAATTTGCTTTCTTCTTTAGCCAATTCGCTCATTATAAAATTACGATTCCTTTCAACTTCTGGATAAACATCAGCAAAAATTTTAATTACTTCAGCAGAAACTTTATCACAAAAGTTTTCATTGATTCCCAGTTGACGTCCATGACGCACAGCGCGACGAATCATACGACGTACAATATATCCCCTATCTACATTACTAGGAGCCACATGTTTGTCATCGCCCATTATCATCGTAGCTGTGCGAATATGGTCCGCAACAATACGCATGGATTTTGTCACTTCAATACTTTCAATATATTCACGACCAGAGACTTCTTCGATTTTTTGAATCAACGGCCAGAATGTATCAATTTGAAATACATCCACAAAACCATTGAGGGTAACTAGAGTTCGTTCTAAACCCATTCCAGTATCCACATTTTTCTGAGCCAATGGTTCATATTTACCATCTATATTTTTATTATATTGCATGAAGACATCATTCCAGATTTCCAACCAATGATCTTCATCGTTTCCTGGATTGCTATCTTGCGGAGGAAATTCGGTCTCACCTTTCCAAAAAAACATTTCTGTATCCGGTCCACAAGGCCCGGTTTGTCCCGCTGGACCCCACCAGTTATTTTTACGAGGTAAATAGGCAATCCTGTTTTCTGGCATACCGAGACTTTTCCAAATACCGGCCGCTTCTTCATCACGCGGAATATTGTTTTCAGGCTCACCGGCGAATACTGAGACCGCCAATTTACGCAAATCTAGACCCAAATATTTTGGTGAAGTCAAAAATTCAAAACTCCACTCAATAGTTTCTTTTTTAAAATAATCACCCAACGACCAATTTCCCATCATTTCAAAAAAGGTATCGTGGCGAGTATCTCCCACTTCATCAATATCTTGAGTGCGAATACATTTTTGTATATTGGTAAGACGTTTGCCCTCTGGATGTTTTTCACCAAGTAAATATGGTACGAGTGGGTGCATGCCAGCGGTGGTAAACAAAACCGTCGGATCATTCTCAGGAATCAAAGAAGCACTCGGAATAATCTTGTGATCCTTGCTAGCAAAAAATTCTAAATATTTTTGACGGAGTTCTTTGGATGTTATCATAGATTATTGTGGAATATATAATGTAAACTTTGTATTATCTTCATCTAATTCTGTATTTTTTGATTTTAACTTTACTTCTTCCAAATTTCCATCTTGTTGTTTTCTTGTCACCGTTATTTTCTTTTTTGTAAAATCGTATGGTGATACTTTTATCGCTTTTTCTGAAACTTCTTTCTCAAGTGTCATTAAAAAATTATCTAATTCAGATTTACTAGAAAATTTTAATTGTTGCCATTTTCTTTGATCATAAAATCCTAACGATACATCAAACAAATCGACATAATCAGACAAATAAGGTGCTAATTCCTGTCTGCCTGACAATAGAGCCGCGCCTCTATCTTCTCTCACCAAACTTTGAATCCTTAATCTAATTCTATCATCTCCAGAATTTTTTAATTCATCAACTGTCAAATAACCACCTTTAATAGCCAACCGAAGTAATTGTTCCAAAGCACCGCTTGATCTAGCTGAGACGGGATGATAATAATATTCTTTCATCATTTTTGCTCTAGTCTCTATTAATTGCTGCCAGGGTTCAACATCTTGGAGAACAATTTGTCCATCCGGACTTATGGAACCCAAAACCCCTATCAATTTTGCACCGGAATCTGGATATAATTTTTTTTCAAACATTTCGCTATCCACTACAATATAAGACAAAGTATCAAAAACACTTTGTAATGTCCCCAGTGGACCTTCTTCGTTCACAATATCAATTACATCTTGAATATCAACTTTAAATTTTCTCAAAAAATCTTGTATCTCTGGTTTTTTTAATAAATCTATTGTTCTTTTTTCATGATCATCTTTTTCTGTTTCCAACACAACTATCTCACCTGAATGACTAAAAGCGGAATGACCAATATCATGAAGCCAACCGGCACAAGCCATAGTAATTATTTCTTTTTCTGAAAGTCCTAATTTTATAGCAGCAACTTTTGCTAATTCGGCCAAAAGTTCAGAATGTTGAAACCTAGTATGAAAAGCCGGCCTGACCATTTGAAAATCGGTGCCTTCTGGGAATGCAGATGGATCGAATTTTCCGTTTAACTGCAATAATTCATTTAGGCGACCTACTGGTGGTAATCTTACAATTTCCTCTTCTAAATTATTAAATACTTCTTTTTGAAGTTTATCCATTCGTCCTTTTTGTTCACCGTCCAGAGCTTTAACTAAAGATGCGCGTCGTTCTCCGATAGATACTATGCCACGTTCACGCAAAAAATTATCTGCTTCTGCAAGCATCTCATCATTAAACGCTCTTATTTGGTCTGGTGTCGGATTTTCACCCATATATATTATATAGCTTTTTTCCTTAAAATATCTTCCACGACATCGTGTAGTGAAACTAAAGCCCAAACTGAATTCAATATCACAAATGGATAGCCCTTAATCAGAATACCATAATAAACCAAAATAATGCTACCTAAAAAATTTACTAAATCATACCTTAACATTTCACTGCTCCATATTTTAAATTGTTCCAATACAAAGGCTAATAGTATCAATGCCGCGCCAATAATGCCGATTATTGTAATAAAGTCTAGGTTCATAAAAATTTAGTTACCATTAATAGTATTTAATACTTGTACTACCCCAAAATTTAGCGAACGCCAAGAATCATATTTCTTTAAAATAGCCTCTTTCTTTTGTGCTAAATAAGTGTCCTTGTGCCAAACCTGCAAATTGATAAGCTCCGGAGTCAAACCATAATTAATCGCACGAGTAATTTCTGGGATAGCGTCATAAGACAATTTATCTAGATACAACAAATCCAATTCTTTATGCTCAATAATATATCGATCTACATTTTCTTTGGCAATCAGTCGGTCAATATTCACTGAACACACAATCGTCAAAGCTACCAAGCCAGTAATTTCCACAAAATATACATATTCGCGAAATGATCGTTTGGCGATGATCGCCACAATCATGCTCGTCAGTATCAACATTACAAAATAAATAAACCATTCAACATATAGACGTAATGTTGTAAAACCATATTCAACTTGATATAAATGCATTCGTCTAAGTGCTGAGATAGCCACCACCCCCACCTGCAATATTAAAATAATTTGTAATACTTTGGTAATAGTTGGTGCACCATGATGAGCATAAGAACGCAAAATTACTGCCACCAACCCAGCCGCCAGTGCCACCACCCAAGCCAATTCAAAAAAACCGCTTCGGGCGTAGTCCGCAAAGGTCAATCCATTCTGCATTACAAAATTATTGGAACCAAATAAGTATTTAATCTGAATAAAAACAAAGATTAAAAATAATATATTTACTAAGGCTAATATAACCCCAACAACAATATGATCAAGTTTTGATACATCCTTGATGAAATTTCTCAGGCTATGTTCCTCACTAAAAATAAAATATAATAATGACCCTAATAGACCTGACAGTACTAACACACGACCACTGCGAAATATCCATTCCGTAACAGATGGAGTTATTTGAATATTAAAAAAATTGGTCATTATATTTGAAAAAACAACATCGGCTTGAGCAAATAGCAATCCAAACACAAATAAAATTGGGACCGCAATCAACACACCTGTAAAAATTTTTCTAAAGATATCTTTTTTTGTTTCAGCCGTATTCCATTGGAATAAATCCCTATAAATATCTTTAAGCTTTTTAAGTGGCAAAATGAAATCAGAATATAAAGGAATATTAGAAAAATGGAACGGATGTTTGAGAGGATTCTTAAGTGATACCAATATAGTAAATATTATCAATAAAATGGCCACAAAAAATGGCACACCAACCTTCACCAATTGATTGTTGTAAAGAACCACGTCAGCACTTAAAACCAAAATAGGTATCAACAAAAATAACGACAGTCGGTTATTAAATTGTTTATGTAATATCGCTATACTAATAAGACCAAACAAATATATCAAAACAAAAAGCAAAAAACTAACTCCAAGCTGTTGTTTCCAGAAAAAAATATCAAACAAGACGGCCATAATCAGTGCAAAACCAACATAAAGCAATCTTTGGGTTCGTTTAGAAGTAGTAGGAATAAGCAGATTCATAAAAATATTTTATACTATAACAGACGTTGAAGTAAAGACTAAACAGTAGTTTGGTTTGTTTTGATTTAACAAATTTGGTAAAATTTTTATACTGTCTTAATATTTTTGATCGACTCAAAACTCTACACAATTACTCCCCCGCCTAGACAAATCCCTTTTTTATAAAAGACTGCAAACTGTCCAGGGGTAACAGCTCGCTGGGATTTCGAGAATTTAATCAAGAGACCCCCATTTTCATGGGAATGACAAATAACGGCCGACTGTAGTTCTTGACGATGACGCAGTCGCACTAGGCATTTTAGCGGTAATTTTGGTTCTTGTCCACCAACCCAATTAGTTTGCCCAACCTCTATTTCTTTTTTATACAATTTGGAATCATCTTCAAAACCCACCACCAATTCATTGGTTTTTGAATTCTTTTCTATCACAAACAATGGTTTACCGCCAACATTCCCCAAAGCCATACCACGCTGTCCAATGGTGTAATAGGCCAGACCATCATGTTTCCCCAAAATATTTCCTTTGCTATCGATTATTTTCCCTGGTTGAACTTTAATTTTATTTTTTAAAAAATCTCGCATCGGCACTTCGCCTACAAAACAAATTCCCATACTTTCTTCTTTTTCTGCAGTTGGTAAATCAAATTTCTGTGCCAATTTTCTCACTTGTACTTTGTTATATTTGCCAATTGGAAACAATACGTTTTTTAATTGATTTTGATTGAGCTGATGTAAAAAATATGTTTGATCTTTATTTTTGTCTTTCGCTTCTTGTAACAAAAATACACGACCACTCTTTTTTATTTGTGCATAATGACCGGTAGCAATATAATCAAAACCCAACTCACGAGCTTTATCCAGCCAAGCTCCAAACTTCACAAATTTATTACATAAAACATCCGGATTGGGAGTGCGACCCAACTCGTACTCTCTGTACATATACGCCAACACATCACGGTTGTATTCTTCGATAAAATCTAAGCGCAATAATTTTATACCAAGTTTGGCAGACACCCGCAACGCATCATGATAATCACCACGCCAACAAGACCGATCACTCGTTTGATCATCGTAATTTACCATAAAAGCGGCTGCGACATCATATCCAGCCTTTACAAGTAATGCGACGGCTACCGATGAATCTACTCCACCAGACAAACAAACCAATACTTTAATTTTATTATTCTTTTTATTCATAGTTCGATTGAATTATAGCAAATTTTGCCAATTTTTCAAGTAAAACAAAAACCCCCCGATAAATCGAGGGGTTCTAGTTGATTGTCAATTAACCATTGCGACGAGCCTGCATGCAGTCTCGGCAATATACTGGTTTGTCACCAGTTGGTTGGAAAGGCAACTCAGAGATTTGCTGACCACAAGATGCGCAGTTCAAGTTGACACTGTACATCTGGCGAGGAGCACTGGAAAAACCGCCAGAACGACCACCACGATCTGTAGCTGGGCGATCCTTGCGGAAAGCACGGTTACAGTCGGAGCAATACACTGGGCGATCACCTGAAGGTTGGAAAGGCAACTGTGAGATGTGAGCCCCGCATTTTGCGCAGGAAAGATCAACATCGTACATTTGTCTGTCAGATCCAAAAGCCATAATATTATTCCTTATATATTCCAAAATGTTGTTTGGAAAATAAATAAACGACCTAGTTGGGAACATATTTTGGCCTTCTGACCTACTTTTGTTGCCCAAGTTATTAGCAATATAATAGCACAGTTTTGCCCTTCTGTCAATCTAAACGTATTTTGGCTATATCTGGCGTTTTTTTAAGGTAGTAATCGGACGACTTTGCGTAATATATAACTTCCCCTTCTCCATCGCCCACTCTATATCACATGGAAATTTATAATGTGTTTCTATTTTTTGAAATAATTTTGCTGCTCCAATTATTTGTTTGCCGGTAAGTTTTTGTTTATTTCCTTCTTTTCCAAGTTTAATCCAATGGTTGGATTTATTTTCTTCATCTTCCTGGCCTTTAGTCTTGCCAATTTTACGAACTAATTTTCTATTTTGTTCGCTAATATTAATATCTATAATACTCATCTCACTTTTATTTATAATATAACTATCTGGCGTAATTTGACCTGACACTATCGCCTCACCCAAACCAAATCCAGCCTCGATAATCATCTGGTTGTAATCCTCTGTGACAGGATGAACAGTAAATGCAATTCCGGAAATTTCACTCTGAATCATTTTTTGGATTACCACCGCTACCGACACATAGTGGTCGATCAGTTTTTTTTCATGACGATAAAAAATAGCACGAGGTGTAAAGAGCGAAGACCAACAAAGTTTTACTCTTTCCAAAATATTTTTCTTTTCGGTATTCAAATATGTTTCGAGTTCCCCCGCCCAACTTGCCACAGCTGAATCCTCGGCGGTAGCACTACTACGCACGGCGACAAATTTGGTATCCAATTTTTTGAAAGCAGACAAGATTTCTCTTTCTAAATCTTTGGGCATGGGGGTGTCATGAATCATATCTCGAATTACCGTACTAACTTTATCCACGGAATTAGTATCTTCTGGTTGAACTTTTTTGAGTTGCGCGTCTATATCCTCTTTTAAATTTGATTCATGTAAAAATCTATCAAAAGCAGAAGATAATAAAACAAATCCTGGCGGAACAGGAATTTTGGCTTGGGTCATTTCACCCAATGAAGCACCTTTACCACCAGCGATGGCTACATCTGATTTGGATATTTGTTTGAAAAATTTTATATGGGACATATTTTATATATCTAATTTATTTTATTTTCCTTACTATGCCTTTGTTTGCGTCCACTTCCACCATATCACCATCTTTCAAAACTTTGGTGGCAATTTTTGTATCAACGATACAAGGAATATTCGTCTCTCGAGCCAGCATTGAAGCGTGAGACAAAGTGCTCCCATAATCAGTAATGATAGCTCCAACTTTCATAATATAATCATTATGTTGAGGTAAAGTAGATTCAGCCACTAAAACATCTCCTTTTTTACATTCTTTCATTTTTTTGTAATCAAGGACTAAACGTACCCGTCCTTTATATACCCCTCTACTTGAGGAAGTTCCTTTAAAAAAATTATTCTTAATATTTATCAAAAAACTTTTATTATTTACTAATTTAGCTAATTTTCTTGCTTCATTTGCATTTAAAACATAACGAGTATTTATAATATATAATACTCCGCGACCATGTGGTGGTTTCAATTTATCTTTTTCTATCAATTCATCAAACAAGAAGTCACCTATTTTCAATTTTTGAAATGCACGCTCAACAGCTGGCACAACTAACTCATTATATTTATATGCTTTGGCCAATTTATTCGATAATTTATTATTTCTATTTTCTCGTCGACTCATATAATTACCAGACCAACCTACTGCTTGATGATATACAAAAAACGTAAGATAGTTTTCGAAAAATTCTTTGCTATTTTCTAAAATATTTGACGGATTTTTTAATTCACTGTTAAACCAATCAGTCAGTTTTATCAATGTACTGGTTAACTTATTTACGAACTCGGCTTTTTTACATCGACGCCCCAACGTTTCAAGAAATTGATCTTGTTCCATTTCAGAACGATAAAAGAAACATAATCTGTCTTCTTGTCCCCAAAAATTAGCACTAAATTTAATTCCAAATTCTCGATTAAAAACAAAAGCGTACACATGGGCAAAAACCGAACAGCTTAGCGTGGAGATATCTCCGCGCCGACAATGTAAAACAAAATCCTTCGGAAGTTTTTTAAATAGGTTTTGTACTTTATCATTTCTGTTCATAATGATAATTAGCCAACTCTCTCAATTCATCAATTTTAATATTGTATTTTTTCCCTCTAAATTCAAACTGTAATGAGTGCGTACCAGTATCATCTGTTCTAATAGTCATGAAGAAAGGTTCAGCTGTATGAACAGATTCATCTCCTTGCGCTGGCTTTATACCAAAAGCTTCTTGCAAAAAAGATGAAAGAATAAAATCATGGGATACTGCCAATACATCGGTTTTACTACCAGATTGTATATTGTCAATTTTTTTATCATAATCAACAATCAATTGCGCCAATCCAGCCGCCATTTCACGCGGTGACATCGTAGATTCGTCTGGACGCTTATCGCCATAACTCATCCAATGTTGAACATTCTCATTTGGGGACATACTGACAATTTTTTTCAAAAAATCATCAGATATTTTTGGCACCCTATTTGGATCGCGCGATCCAATATTTAACGATAAGGCATTTAAAGGATCAGGCGTCGATTTAAAATTTGCTTTACTTTTTTGAAATGCGGAGTGTCCACTTTGTAGTGTCCTTACTATGTCTGAACCAAAAACTACCAAGGTACGATCTGGATTGCTAAGCTCGCGTTCGGCAAATTCTTCAAATTGTTGTTTTCCATATTCAGTCAATCGACCGCCAACTTTGTCATTTGGATCTTTTTCGCCATGACGAATAAAAATAAGACGTAATTCTACATTTCGTCCACGCGCCTCAGGACTTTCAATATTTCTAGGTTTTTCCAACAAATTAATTTTTAGCATATAATAAACAAAAAATCGTTTACTTCTTTAGTGTTAAACACTATAAATACCATCCTATTATCTTACTTTTTTGAATAAAATACAAGCCCGATTGAAACATGGCGATTGACAAAACTCCAAAATCATGCCATAATGTGACGTTATTGTGAAATATACAGAAATACTCCAAAAGTGTGTCTGCTTTAAAACAATAATGAGTGTGTGTACTTTTACAAATATCTTGTTTTTCTAGGCAACCTTGGTCGCTAAATGTTGATAATTTTTTGTCGATAATTAGCGACTAAAGACGAGCTGACCATACCCACATGTAGTGGGTGTCAGCAAGGCGAAGGGTTGCCTACAGGAGAAAGCTGATGGATATCGTGGTTCCAGACAATGCAGTTCGAGCAGTGGTGCTGATTGCGGGGGATGACGAACTGGTCAAGAACGCCAAGACCGCCAAGGTGGCGGGACGGCGTGCTGCCAAGGACGGCGCTCAGGCGCTCCTGAAGCAGCTGGAAAAACGCTTCAGCAAGGCGAAGGTGTTCTGCGGCCGAGACCCCGTCTCGATGCTGACGGCGGTGGCCATCGGACCGTACAACTTCATCAAGACGACCACCCTGCTCGATCACGGAGGGAGCCAGCGGATCAACCGCGAGAACGTCCGGAAGATCTTGGTGGTCAACGACCACGAGGGCCTGACCGTGGCCTACGGCCATGAGAAGGTCATCAACAAGATCCCGAGCATCGGCCGAACCGGTCTGAGACCAGGCGTCGAAGCTCACGTGGTGTTCATCGGTGCGAGCAACAAGCCGGTCGGTGCGAGCACGCACAACCTGCTCGAGCTCGCTACTACGGCGATGGCGGTGTAACACCCGCCAATCGGTACACACATTCTCGGGGGAAGGTTTTCGAACCGACCCCCTTGAGTGCTTAATATTTTTCTTTGAAGAATTTTGAGCACTAAAAACATCCCAATTATATGGGATGTTTTTTTATCTTTGGAATTTATATTTTTCTTATTACTCCTTTATTTGCATTTAATTCCACCATATCACCATCTTTTAAAACTGATGCTACTCCCTGCACATTGATAATACACGGTTTACCCAACTCTCTACTGACCACCGCGGCATGACATGTGATTCCACCTTCAGCAGTTATTATACCAGCAGACATTTTCATTAATGGCAAAAACTCTGGTCTAGTCATAGAGGTAACAAGAATATTTCCTAATTTCATTTTTTTAAACTCTTCTTTGGTTTCTATGATTTTTACTTCACCCTTCACCAACCCAGGACTAGCAATAACCCCTTTTAGCACTTTAACATTATTAATTTTGGACAACGCGCTAATCAAAATTTTTGCCTCCTTTTTATATAGCCAACGACAACTTTTGTTCTTGTCACAAATATATACCGACCCATTCCATCTATTGTGCAATTCAGATTTTAATTTTTTTGAAATTTTCCATCCAGACAAATCTTCAAATGTTAACAATTTGGTCAAATCTTCGGATAGATTATTCTCTACAGACAACCTTTTAACAATCTTATACAAATATCCATTTGATATACCAACTGTCAACTTCTTGCGATAATCACGCCAATCAGTCATGCGGCTAAACATGTATATTGTATTTTTTACCTCTTTTGGTATTTTGTATCTCCTGTATATTTTAGATCTATTAATTTTTATCTGTTGTAAACATAGTTTAATTTCTTTTTCCTCTTTTATTCGTTTGTCAAAATTGACCAGATCCTGTTTTATTAAATTAAAAAAATATTTATAATCGTGTTCATACACATTGATCCACGTATTTCGATACCAATGATAATTTTTTGTATGTAACTTTACTTTTTTATCAATATTTATGCCAGCCTTCAACATTTTCACCAGCTTCATACGATCCAAAAATTCTTGTTGAACAAATGTCGGTCTTTCTTGATTAGTCAAATATGATATTTCTTGTAATGACAAATGTAGATTATATGCTTTCAGTAAATCATTTAATATTCTATCCCCTTCTGGATCAGACAGCTCTATCAAAGCTCCCTTGCTCCAATGACTAATCATTAATTTATTTTGCTTAGACAAAAAAACTACCAATTCCTGGTCCGTCCAATCGTCAACCGCTTTCTTTTTAAAAGTATCTTTTAAAAATAGAAGGTTCTTATTTATCAATTTATTCCAATTATTGATCCAAATGTCTATATGTTTTTTATTTTTTTCTGTCTTGATACGACCTTCAAAAAACACTTCTTCTCTTCATCCTTGTTAAAGTATGCAAAATTAATTTCGCCAGTTTGGCAAAGTATATCATTTTCATAACCAACATTTTCATTGAACCCATGATAAGCGCTTAACACATAAAACAAAGAAATGGCACCCCCTTGTTTATACCAGTTGGTTTTAATAATATATTTTAAATGTTGACTTAATTTCATAAATATAAACAAAATACCCTATTGCATTATAGGGTATTTATTAGCTATTCGTCAATCTTACTCACCTGCCCCTGTTGAATTATTTTTGGTCTAGAAACATTTTGAGAATCATCTTTTGGCGGTGATTGAACAGGTTTTTCTGGTTGAATGTTCGTCTGTGCTATTGGGTGTGTCGACACTGACACTACTATAGTTGAGGGTTTAACTGGTTGCAACACACTCAGCGAAATACCTTTTTGAGACGGATCACCCAAAACCACTTGATTGCCCGCAACAAAATTTTGATTGTTTTTATTTTTATTTCTTCGACGACGTTTTTTGACAGATTTCGAAAGTGTTTGAGGAGGATTAGTAGATTGCAGATTGCCTTGAAGCTGAGAATTTTGTCTAAAATTATTGTTTGGTATTACTTCAGCTGGCTGATTTTTTTCAATTGCCTCAATATTTACTCTATTTTCTACAACTACTGGAAATGGCACCATAGGTGAAGTTTTCTCCACCACCGGTTCTGGCTCAACTTTTCCCTTCGGAACATCTGTGAACATCGCCTCTTCTTCATCTACATCCATTTCAGCCGCTTCGTCCCCTGGAATGATTACCATACCACTCCATCTGGCAATTTTATCTTCAATTTTATCTCGACTTTGAGCATATCGTTCGCGAGAAACTTTTATTACTTTTTCCAAACTACCAGTAGCTATAGCAATCGGTGGCATAGTTAGAGCACTAAAAGGACGACTGGCTACACCATCAATCATCAGCTTGAGATAAATATGAAACTTCGGTAAATTAATCAAATCTTCTTCTACAAATGTCGGAATAAATTCTTTGGCCAAAATTTCAGCGTCAGTAGAACCAACACGGAAAGTAATAATACTGCCAATGTTGCCAATCACAGCCGCCAAAACTTCCTCCTCGAGCTGTTCCATATATTGATGCGCCATAATCAGATCCAAACGATATTTACGAGCTTCAGACAAAATATTGGCAAAACTTTCAGTCGCAAAATTTTGAAACTCATCAACATAAAGAAAGAAATCGGGTCGTTTTGTTTCAGGAGTATCTACACGTTCCATCGCCGATAATTGAATTTTGGTGATCAACATACCACCCAACAAACGTGAATTGTCTTCACCAATTCTTCCTTTACTCAAGTTCATTATAAAAATCTTTTTCTCATCCATGATTTCGCGAATATTGATACGAGATTTTACCTGTGCCACGATGTTGCGGATAACTGAGGCAGACAAAAACTGACCAATCTTGTTTTGGATAGGAGCAACTGCCTCTTGCTTGTATTTATCATTATAGTTGGCAAATTCAGTCTGCCAAAAAGCTTTGATTACTGGATCCTTGGTATTATTCACTACGCGACGACGATAATCCGCATCGGCCAGTAAACGATTGATTCCCAACAAAGTTGTACCAGGAAAATCTAGCAATGCCAAAATGGTGTTGTTCAAAATGTATTCCATACGAGAACTCCAAACATCTGGCCAAATCTTTTTGAACACACCCATCAAACCAGAAGCCACTAGATGTTTTTGATCAGGACGAATTGTTTCTAAAATATTAAAACCAATCGGATAATCCAAATCAGCTGGATTGAAATACACCACGTCATTGATACGATTGGCGGGAATATAATTTAAAATCTTCTCGGCAGTATCACCATGCGGATCCACATATCCCAAACCATGTCCGGCATAAATATCGTTGAGTACCATATTTTCGAGCAAAGTAGTTTTGCCCATACCAGTCTTCCCCACTATATACATGTGGCGGCGGCGGTCGTCCAATTTGATACCAAATTTTCTGTTTTGATTACGATAATTAGCCAAACCAAAATAATTGACCTCAGGATCGGCAATTAACGCTGGTTTGATTGGTTCACCACTAGTGATGTCTATTTCGTTCTCCATGAAAATATTATACCACTTTTTTTAAAAATTGTCATTTACAATATTTAACTATTTTTTGGCCACCAAATTTATTGGGTCATCTGGAGCTACACCTTCTGGATTTGGTATATTTCTTCCAGCCTCGGCTTGTTTTTGTGCGAGAAGCATTGCCCAAACTTTATATGCATATACCATATTTGCCGGGTTCTTCGATTCTTCATTCCACGGTTCAGGATTAAGCAACAATAAAAGAGTGGGGTTTAGAGAACCCGCTTCAAGCATTTCATGATAGGCTTTCCATCCATTTTCATCAAAACTATCTTCGGCATCATTCAATGTCAAATTTTTAAATAAAGCATTTAGCTTTTTCATTAATCCAGCTTTACCATCTTTAAATGATTGCACTGCAAAAAACCAATCATCAAAAACTTCATATCGTTCTCCCAACATATTCATGGCGGCTTCAGCATTCTTTTTTGGATCAAATCTATCATCTATTTTCCCTCCTTTTTTATCATAACCAACCGTTAAACCATTTTCTTTGGCCGCTCTCTGTTGTAACATAAACAACCCGGTGGCCCGTGGATTGTTTTTTCCTTTTTCCGTCAAATCTTTTCGTACTTGTGCGTTCGGTAAATAACCGCTTTCAACGCCAGCCATTGCTTCCGCAATACTTTCGGGAATACCATACTCAACTGCGGTTTCGTCGATAATTTTACGAAGATTAGACCCTGGTGCAATTCGCTTAAAAAATGCATCTCTATTTTTTTCACTACTTTTAAAATGAGACTCAAAAATATGATTATACACTGTTTGTCCAGTGAGTCGGTATTGTTCTAATAATTTAACCTTCATTTCTGGTGTTTGTGTCTGAATATTTGTCAAGAAACCAATCTCAAAATCATCCTGTCCATATTCGGGAGATAAATTTTCAAAAGCAGATTCTACTTTTGGTTTATCAAAAATTTCTTTATCCGTTTGTTCAATGATTGATGGTATCTGTCGTTCAGAAGCGTTACTATTACCAGTCGTATCTGCTATTAAAGTTGTTAGAATAGGTATTATTTTATTACCACCAAATTTTCTCATTTTATCCAACATACTTAATTCTCCACCAAAATGTCCTTCTTTCATATTATTTTTTATTAACATTGATCATGTCACGCACTAATGTCCAAGCCGCTAATGTTTGCCCATTTAAAAATTCACCGCGCCGAACCATCTCATTTATTTCTTCGGGGCGACGCAAAATAATTTCTATATCCTCAGTTGTATCCAATTGCTGATCACCTTGACTGGAAATTTCATTTGCCAAAAACACGTGACTCGTATCTCTAACTAGACCAATATCCGGCTCGAATTCCGATACTTTTAAAAAATTCGTCGATTGCAAACCAGTTTCTTCACGCAATTCGCGAATAGCAGACTGCAGAGACGTTTCTCCTATTTTTATACCTCCCCCAGGGAACTCTACACTATGGCGATCATGAAGATATCTATACTGGCGTATCATCAATATTCTCCCATCATCCAAAACCGGCACTACAATTACATTACCATTTGTCTCACAATAATAATGACTACACTGCTTGTCATCACACTGATAAACATCATGTTTGTATTTCCACCAATGATTTTCATGAATTATTTCCTCTGATAATTTTTTATATTTTTTTTGCATAATTTATTTTGTAAATAATTCAAACACATCTTTGACTGCTTGACCTCCTGGGTTATTTATAATCGAATGCATATTCCCGCCACCATCGCCTTCATATCTAGGGAAAATATGAACATGAAGATGCGGTACCACCTGTCCTCCCACCTCGTCTTGATTCCAACCAACATTATATCCAGCTGGCTTGAGCACGGCTTCGATTTTGTCTTGTGCTTTTTTTATGCCAACACTAAAATTTTTAAATTCATCTTCGCTCATTTCCAATGGATTGTGAAAATGTTTTTTTGGTATGACTACTGTATGTCCAAGTGCATGAGGAAAAATATCTAAAAATGCCAACACATTTTCATCTTCATAAATAGTAAAATTGGGAATCTCCTTGTTTATAATTTTACAAAATAGACAATCCATAAAATTTAATTAATTATTATATATTTTTATATTATCAAACTGAAAGACAGGATACGATAAATTATATTCCCCTATCAAAAAACAATTATTTGCATTCAAAAGATTTTTTGCTTGAGTAATAGCTAATTGAGGCTCTGTTTGTGCTGTCTTTAATAATTGTTCGCGTTCTGGCTGAGTGAAATATAAATTTATTGGAAATCCTCCGCCTACTATTTTTTGGGCTGATAATCCTTCTAAAGCCAAAAGTGTGTACGTATCTGACAATACACAAGCTGGTCCACTATTTTGGGAATTTTCCCAAACATAATTCGCCGCTTGATATTGAGACACTCCTACCGCTTGAGTATCGGGACCAAGAGTGTACGATGCTGTAATAGCCATCGAACAAAATAATATTACTAAAAATAAAACTATTCTCTGATAAAAAATATTTTTTTGAGAAACAATAATTTCAAATAAATAATATGCAACTGGCAATATTATCAAAATTGACAAAACTGCATCCAACCTTCGAGACAAAATATTTTCGCCAATTAAAAAATATCGCGAGATCACATACCCACCCAACAAACCGATAGTCGTCGTCGACCAAACCAAATACTCATTCGATTTTTGTTTAGAAAATATTTTATACCAACCAACAATAAAGATTATCCAAAATAACAACATAAAACCACAAATCCAAAAACGATTAATAGTAAATATGTTTGTCACTAGAACATTCAAGGGGGGTTGATTAAAAATAATATTACCAGCGGTAATGTCGGATACACGCAGACCGGTGGCCAAATACCACGCGCTAAAACTACTCAGTACTGCTTTTGTTTGTGCCCACCAATTTATATGTGTGCTTAATTTTGAAAAATTAGAAATTAGTTCCATGCTGGGGATCAACAATACTGAAAATACTATTGCTAGCAAAATTTTAAATTTATTAAACATTTTTCTGGTTTCTGTAATATCAAGAAATCTGATTAAAACGAAAGTCAAACAAAATAAAATGAAATATAAAGAATGTCCAAACAACATTAATGCCCCCAACCCAAGAATTGCAATATTCCCCACTGTAGAAATTTTTTGTCTATACTTAAATTGTAGAAGTAACACAAATAACCAGAATAGAAAGCTTAGATTGGATGGCAAACTAAAACTACCACTTACCTGCAGAGCAAATGGTAAAGTGGAAAACCAAACTAGCAAAAGTGCTCTTTTCTTTTCCCAATCAAATGTGCGAGCAATTTCTAATAATATTATGGGCAAAGTTACAGACCAAATAATCGGAATAAAATATTTTAAAAATACGATAAAATCTAACTGACAAAGTGACTTGAACAATATAGCGAGCGAACTAAATTGAGCATAAGCTAGAGTACCAAAATTAAATCTTTGCCAAAAACTAAATTGCGCTGTGCTATATGACAAAGTTTTTTCTATCGTCCCAGACAACATACTATTTTCGATAGCCAAATGTCGCCACCCATCAGCTCCATAAAATAACACATGACTAAGTGGAAGATAAGCATGCAAAAGCAGAGAATGTAAAATTAATAAAAATAATAACGTACTAGATTTTAACCTAGAAAAAATCAAACAGCCCAACACGATAGTGGCCACAAAGAAAACATAAACATACGAAACTGAGATAGTTTGCCATGGTGTAAAAATAATTGCTTCTGATTTACTAGCATTTAAAATGTAAAAACCAATAAAAACTAAAAATAAATATAAAACCAACCCAATTTTGGCGGACGGCATTTCCTCAATCACCTGCTTGTGCCCATCTTCAATCTCTGGCACTACTTCGTCTGCTTCACCCGCTAAAATTTTTAAATAGGTCGATAATACGCCAACAATAAAAAATGAAAGAGACAATATAACTGGGGTTATTTGATAAACCCAAGCCAGTATTCCGGCAATAAAACCCAACAAAGCTAGAGTTAAAAATAGAGCGAGCACTCTAACCCGCAAAGCTTCTGATAAATTAAAGAATTTGGTTAAAAAAACATGGGCGGATTTGGATGCCCACCATAAAAAGAGGAACAAAATAACCCAGCCAAAAAATGCATTTTGTAGAGAAACTACATTAAAATATACTAATCCCGCAAAAATAGCTGACGCCAGCACATTTTTGAATAAAGGTTTTATCCACATACTCCCAATATTATAGCAGAATAGCCAAAAAGAGCAAAAGTATACACACTTTAATCACATTACGTCCCCAAATTTGCTTGCTCAAAAAAAGGCTTTGATATAACATATACAAACCTGCCAAACAATATGGATACAGTCGAAGAATTAAATAAAGTACCGCCCCAAAGTCTAGAGGCAGAAATGTCACTTCTAGGGTCTATTCTTTTGGATAAAGATGCGATGTTAAAAATCGCCGATATTATTCGTACTGAAGATTTTTATAAAAATGCTCACGCCCGAATTTTTGAAACTATTTCTGATCTTTATTCGCGCAATGAAGCGGCCGATTTACTCACCCTTAGTACTCGCTTGGATGAAAAAGGAATATTGGAAATGTGTGGCGGCCGCACTTATTTAGCTTCGTTAATAAATGCCGTTCCAACTGCGGCTAATGTTGCCAACTACGCCCAAATTGTTCACCGTAAAGCTGTCCGACGTCGTCTTTTACTAGCCGCACATGAAATCTCTCGTTTGGGTTATCAAGAAGAAAACGACATCGAAAAAATTCTGGATGAGGCTCAGCAAAGTCTATTCGCAGTTTCATCAATCCATTTCAAACAAACTTTTATTCCGATTCGTAATGTATTGTCTGATGCTTTTGATCGTATCGATGAACTGCACAAACACAAAGGCCAACTACGCGG
>Ga0172379_10005287_pt1 | contig 18175 bp, 16 predicted proteins | sample GrowelOW334metaG_FD_119756 | JGI IMG/M metagenome (GOLD analysis project Ga0172379, IMG submission 119756) | Groundwater microbial communities from an aquifer near a municipal landfill in Southern Ontario, Canada - Groundwater well OW334 metaG | ecosystem: Environmental > Aquatic > Deep...
AATTCCTAAAATCAGTGAGGTCTGCACTGAATGCCGGCCCATTGCGAGTTTCATATATCGCGACAAAAAATTGGTCCCCTGCGGCAGCTCCGCTCACGATACCCGCATCGTTCTGACTACTTTGAATAGACTTTGATAGCGAATGGCCGGATATGAGCGTTGAGCTCCCCACAGTCCCCCGATATACGTCACCATAACGGTTCGCCTTGGTACTGATAAAAGCAGACAAGTAGGTGCACGAGTCGGACGTGGGATTGTATGAACCGCCTGCACTCGTAAGCATGCCGCTTCCGCAATCCCATCCCGCAGCCGGTAGTCCTGCGCTATTGGCCATGCTGGGCGTCCCATACACTACCTCGGTTGCACTATCCGTTGCCTTGTTCGATGATGCGCGTATATATGTGTCGTTGCTTTGCCAGTTCGACATGAGGCTGCCTTCGGAATCCGGCGCAACACGCTCCATAGAAAGCTTCGCTGTCAGTTCTCCAAATTGGGCTGAAGCACCGATAGTCGCAGATGACGAGCCAGAGCACCATCCGGAGCAGGCAACGATATCGGGCGTACTATCGAGCACCGTTCCATCTGCAGCTGAGAGCACTATTCGCGCACCAGTATCCGGCAAGTCCATATCGAGTACAAGATTATGTGTCTTACTCATCGCCTCAGCCCTGTCTTCTATCAGATAGATGGCACCGGCATTGAGTGTGCCGCTCAGAGCAGTGCTCGTATCGTCGACACCAAGCGAGACTTTTGAAAGATCTATGTCGAACTCCGATACATTTTTGATCTCAATCCATTCATCTGTCGCGTTTGCATCCGTACCGGCCCATGCGACCTCATATATGATGAGCGGTCTTTCTATTGCATACACCATTTCCGACGTCGATGTAGATGTATTGCCCGCCGCATCGTACGCAATCACTGCGATTGTGCTCGATGCAGAAAAGCTTATGGAAGCGAAGGAAGACGTGGCTGTGGTCGTCGCGCTCACTATTCCACCGACGGCAACCGCATACGATGTCGCATCTGCCACGCTCTCCCATTGCACAGTCACGCTCGTCGTAGCGATGAGACAAAATGTCGCCGTTAGTGAATTACTACATTGCGGTAAAGATACGGTTACCAGACTCGGCGGCGTTATGTCGACAAATACGTCGACAGTCGTACTGGTGGCTCTTTCGCCTGCCGAGTCAGTGGCGATCACTGTGACAGTAGGATTTCCTTCTTCCAAAGTAATGTCGGATGACCAGCTCCCGGCTCCATCGGCGGTCGTTGTAGCCGTATTCACATTCGACTCAAGTGTTACAAGTCCATGTGCCTCGGTTATACCCGAGAAAGCCACCGATGATGTCGCGAAGAAATCGCCCTCGTGAGGAGACAATACTTCCAGACTCACCGGCACCACGATAGGTGCTGGCGTCTCGTCCGGCACAGGTGCCTCAGCTACTTCCTCTGCTTGCGAAGTGCTTCCTCCATTTCCTCCGCCCCCGCCGCCGAATCCAGGAGTCACGGGCACCAGCGGCTGGAGCTGTGATGTGGTGCTGGTGCCGTTGGACACAGTCTGACTTTCGACGGAAGAATTTCTTTCAGCAGGTATCGCGGGTTCGGATTGCTCTTGCGTCGCTGATCCGACTGGTTGCTCTGTCGGCTGGGGAGCAGAAGGAGTCTGGACTAAAACCGGCTGCTGCGTAGCAATTGGCTTCGTTTCTGCACCTAAGGCGAGCGCTGCGGCGCCGGCTTGTCCTGCAGCCGTATCGGATAACAATTCGTTTACATCATCTTGAGTCAGGCTTGATCCGTATATCGCTTTCACCAATGAAAACCCGGATGCAAGCTTCTTATTGTGCTGCTGCAGCGGACTGAGGTTCTTCGCTTTCAAAGCGCCTGTCTGTTTTTCTTTCTCGACCTCGCGGAAAAACAGGTCGATGACTCCAATCCCTGATTCGACCGCATGCCGAGATAGAGTGTTCCAGTAATCGCTAAGCACCTCAAAGCTTGATTTCTCAAAAAAGAACTCTGTCGACGTTATATTTGTTTGCTTATCGTATGACTGTTTAGCTGACGCAACTCTATGTCCGATAACTGGATGATACCCGAACCCGCTGCGAACAATTAGCGATTCCTCATCGGGCAACTCGTATCCCTTAAAGATTGTGTCATCGCTTAGAAAACCCTGATTTGCGAAGAGAGCAGTCGAGTTGACTGCGTCTTGTATATCCTGGAACTGACGGGGTGTGATTTTCCCAACTATGTTCACATTCCCTTTCGCAAAAATCCCTGAATATTTCTCGTACGTGTCGGGATTACCTACACCCCATAAGTTTCCGTGCGCATCATTGCGCACATGTGCTGGCACAGACGCATCTTCGACGAGGTGCAGCATGTGGCCTAGGGCTTCTGCAGCTCTCACCTTGTCTCGATAGACGTAGTCAAATATCGCACGGTCCCACGTATAGTCATCGTTTCGTGAGAAGTATTCCCGCGCATAACCGAGCTCGCCACCCTGCTTGTCAGTATTTTGCACCCAATCCTTCGACGTTATGTACTTGCCCCACAGACCCTTATTGTTGATGGGGTCATAGAAATGCTGCATGAAGCGCCAGTCGTTATCTTCCTCATTACTTCCTCGCACCGCAGCAATAGCTTGTTCGGGCGTAAATACATCACCGCGAAGTTTCTCATACTGTTCAATGATGATCTGCGTCACCCCTTCGTGCGTAGGAACAGAGAACGCGCGGGACGTCGTCGGCACCATCAAGATCACTGAGACAACTACCGTTATTAGAGCTCGGCGATTTTCCATTTCTTAGTAAAAGGATTAAGGATCATTTGCCCGAAATGTACCTGGTTGCCAGCTGCGTTAAAGAATTCAATATCTGAACCCTCACCGTCTGTTCCTATCTTTACGACGTGACGCATGAGGAGCACATTGAGATAGTCGTCAATAAATCCCCTTGTGGCGGACATGTTCAAATTACCTTTCTCCTCCTCCTGTTTTTCAATAACAAAATACTTCGCGGCAAGTTCATAATCTTTTGCTTCAAGAGCCTCGATGAAAAGCTCCAGAGTTTCTTCCGGTGTCTCTCCTCCATACGTGTCTTTTCGATAGGCCGCCTCGAGCGCCTCCTGCTCTTGCTGCATTTCGGCGTAGCCAGCTTTCGCCATGTCACGATAATTCTCGACCTGCCACATACGGACTTTGTGGGGTATATACCCACTCAAGAACCACGCCGCGGGAAGAAGGACGATAACTGCAATTGCCCAAAACCACCACCGGCCCAGCAAACCCTTGAAGGTATTCATATTATTTATTCAAAAAATTATTGCACACTACTAAATATCTTCATGAACTTATCCCCATCATTCCAAGGGGTCCCCTTGGAATATTCCCTGTGTACCGAGCATCTCATCGACCTGCTCCAGGTCATTAATACCAATCGGAAGAGCGGACCGATTAATTATCTTCGTCGCTTGTCGCTCACCGACATAATAATCGACGTACGAAGAAAAATCGTAGGTGCGTAGAGCATACTCCCTATCGGAGATGCCCGGCGACAAGGGATTGAGATGAACGTACGAAATTACCCACCGGAAATACTCATCGTTCGTGATGTGACGTGCCCGGAAAGGTCGATTCATGAGCGGACCACTGCGTTCGTACTTAGTGTTGAAGTACATGCTATAAGAGGTCGTCACCTTGGAAAGGAATTTGCTCAAACCGCCATCTTCATCTTCGCGGGCAATAATGTGAAAGTGGTTCGGCATGAGAGCGTAAGCCACCATGCTCGTTATTGTTTCTCCTCTCTCCCATTCCAAGGGGTCCCCTTGGATGAGCTTATAGATAAGGGCTTTTTGACTATTACAGAGATAAAGCAGGTTGCGGAATCGCTCCCAGTCCGTACGATCTTGAAATATTGCTCTCTTTTCTACACCCCTGTTGAAGACGTGGTAGTACTGACCAGGTACGAAGTGGAACGCCCTCTCCATCCGCTGATTTTATACTGCAACAAAGCCACGTCCAAGGGGACCCCTTGGATTAGGTAGGGTGAGAGGGTTAGAGGGCGGAGATTTCGCGGGTGAGGTCGTTTGAGAGGCTTCTATTGCCGGCTTCCTGTGCGGCGTCACGCGCCTCGGTGAGATACTTCTTAGCATTTTCCTTGTCTCCCCTGTCGCGATACTCGCGACCGAGCATTATTTTGAACTGGATAGCGGAGGGGCCGGCCGCTTTCTCTATTCCACGCTTCAAAATATCGAGAGCAGCTGTGGTGTCCTGCTTGTAGACATATTTATACATTTCATACATGTCAGTGTAATTTGACTCGAGTCCGGGGGACACGGCGATTGACTCCTCATAGTATATTTCCGCCTTTTCATAGTCTTTCACTGTGTGGAAATAGTATTCGCCAAGATTATGTCTCGATATACTGTCTTGTGGGTACATGGTGCGCAAGTATTCCCAGATCTCAATGGCACCCTCATGATCGCCCACCATACGGTAGTAAATAGCGAGATCGAGCCATGCCTCTAAGTTCGCTGGCTCTTTTGTAAGTGTCTCTTTGAGCTTCGTCACTTTGGTTTCGTAGAGTATTCGTCCTTCTGCCGGAAAGTCTGTTGAGTATGACGGCGTGCGATCGAGAGACGGCACAGGATGCATGATGGCGACTTTGGAGAACCTAGGGAACATACTTCCTTCATTGAAATACAGCACGCCTCTATTGAATGCCCAGAAGGCGAGGCCGCCGAGAAGGATAAGTACAACTAAGATCACCGAGACAATAGTGTTTTTCTGCATGGGGGTATTCTATACTGCATCGCAGAGCCTTTCAACCAAACACAAAACTCTCCGGTCGCTTCGCGCCTCCGGGCACGCCTCGCCTCCTTTCAGTCGGCTCCGGCCGGTTTTGTGTTCCCCAAACACAAAACCCCCTCCTTGCGGAGGGGGTTTTGTTGCTCACGTTGTCGCCATGAGCGTAACGAGCGAAGGAAGTCAGCCTAAGCTGAGCTCCGACTCGTTAGGAGTTCGTACGAGACAGCGTGAACACGTCCGTGCCGCCTGAAGGCAAGCCCGGGATGCCGAAGCCGTTCGTCCAGTCAACGTTCGTCGACTCGGAAGTCGTCGTTGCGTTACCTGACCAGATGAAGTTGTCGTTCGTGTCTGAGTCTACGGTCGCGGCAAGCGCAGTGAGCGCGAGGCCGGAGATGTAGGCAGAGTCACCAACAATCTTCGTCGAGACCTGGCTCGAGCCCGTCGTAGCTACGATGCTCGTTTCACCCGTTACTTTGAAGTAGTAGGTGGAACCAGCCGGAATCTGAAGCTCGGTGTCACCGAGGTCAAATTCGTTGTCGCCGCTGATTGGGGCTGCAACCGTCACCAAGAGACCGTCCGTGAAGCCAGCTACTGCCTGCGAGAACGAAGCGTCCGTGTAGGCGTAGAGCTTGACGTTGGTTGTCGTTGCTGACGTGGTCGCGATGTTGAGAGTTATCTCGTCGAGACCGATACCAAGGCCTGTGTTGCTCGATGTGATCGAGAAGCGGTACAAGGTGTTCGTACCGTTGATCAGTGTCGAGGTGAGACCAGAAGTCTGACCAGCGACAGATGTCGGGTAGCTGCGGAACACGCGGACTCCGTCGACATCAGTGTCAGACGAAGAACTCTGGTTGATCGTAGTACCAGACTGGAGACCGATGGCACGTGTGCCAGTCGAGTCAGCACCGTCGTAGTCAACTTCGATCAAGACACCGTTCGAGGTCGTGGCCATACCCGTACCGATGGATGCAAGGTCACCCTTGATGGTGATTGTCTTGAAGCCGTTGGCAGGAATCGTGACCGTGCTCGAGAGGGTGGAAGTCGCATATCGAGTACCAGCGAAGAGTGCTGTACCTACCTGCGTTGCACCATCCCAGAGCGTAACCTGCGTAAGGTTGTCCGGAGACGAAGAAGCTGCCGAGTTGCTCATCTGGAGAGCAACGCGATCAAGCCTCATGTCTTCGTTCGTGCCCGTGAAGCGGAGCACACCGAGCGTATTGCCCGTGGTGCCAGCTGCAGCAAGCTTGTACGCCGGAGACGAAGAGTCTTCGACGACCGTGAGCGCGCCGCCAGAAGCGACCGTCATGGTGTTACCGCTGAGCGTAGAGCCCGTGCTGGTCGTCGGAGTAATCGACTGGCCAGACGTAACACCTGTACCGGTGAACGCGACCGCCGACGTAACGCCGATGTTGAACGTACCGCCCGTGATGGACGATGGGATATCACACTTGACAGTGACAACCTTTACCGTGCCCTTGGACACAACCAGTGGAGTGTCGAAGGTGAACGTAGTGTCGTCAGCAGTCTCAGTGTACGTAACCGACGAGCTGTTGAGGCGCGTCGCACCGTCATAGACAGCACAATTGGTGATTTCGTCCGTCGTGGTGAGAGCTTCCGTGTAGAGAAGCTTCGCCGAGTTGAAGCGAACATCTTCACCTGACTGTGTGGCATCGAAGTTGAAGGCCGATGCAGTCACACCCGTAGCGCCCGCGACGATAGTCTGGGCAGCCGGAGTTGAAGCGGTCGAGATTACGACAGAGCCAGTGCGGACAGTCATGGTGTTACCCGTGACATGAGAGCTGGAGATCGAAATCGTATTGCCCGTAATCGAACCCTTCGCGTTCGTCCAGTATGTGGAGTTCGGCGTTGTGGTAGCGATGATGGTGTCACCATTCGCGAAGTCGCTCGAGAGCTGACCCTTGAGGGTGTACACCGTGCGGCCGGTCGGGAACGTCACCGTGTCGGTGAACGTAACCTTACCGTCTGTTCCAGTGCCCGTTACACCGTCGACAGGACCCGCGACGACGACGCCATTGGCGTCAACGAGCGTGACACTGTCGAGGTCTGTAGCATCCTGACCGCCTGTGAGGTCGAAGCCGAACGTCAAGTTTGCGACCGTGATGGCCTCACCCTTGATGTCGACTGCGAAACCTCCGAGAGGCTGGTTTGGAGAGAGTTCGACAATGTTCTGAGCGGCTACTTCGTTGGCACGCGATACCGAGGAAACGGTACCTGCGTTGACCTGGACGACCGTACCCGAGAAGAACGGCGTGCCAGCCGAGCCGCTTGCAGTACCATCAGAGGTGATGAACTGAGAAGCGTCCGTGGTGGCTGAAGCCGTATCTCCGGTGGCATCAGGAGAGATGCCGTGGCCGAAGGTGTTGCCGACTACGTAGATGTCAGAAGCCTTGTAGATGTCGAAGCCGATCGTGCGAGCAGGGCCGCCGATGATGTCAGCTTTGACCGAGATCTCTTTGTTGAGACCCTTCTTTACCTCAAGACCATTGCCCGGGAAGATTACCGAGTAGTACTTACCATCTGCAGAAACCACTGTCGGGTACGAAGTACCGTCGACAACGACAACTACATTGGCAAGGTCCGTAGCCGAAGCGGAACCAGACTGATTCCAACGGATCGACTTGATCCACTGATCCTCAGCAGAGCCGGTGTTCGTGAGACGGATAGCAGCGAAGGTGAAGCCTGTCGTGCCAATAGCCTTACCCGTCGTGCTCGTGTTGAGCGAAGTCGAGTCAGGATCAGCAGAACCTTGGGTAGCACCCATCGCTCCGAGAACGAGTGTCGAGTTGATCGTGTGCGTCGCACCCGAGATTGGGAGCGAGCCAGAAACTGTGCCGCTGGCGCTAATGCCAACAACAGAGAGACCGATGATCTGACCCGAGTAATCGTCGTTGTTGGAGTCTGTGCTGCCGGTGACTGTGAGCAGTACAGACTGACCCGGCTGGAGCGTAATGCCCGCATCGAGTACAGCCTGATTGTTCGAGTTCATGGTCTTGGAGTTACCAAGCGCCATGCCGGAACCGTCAACGAGGATGAGGCTGTCGAAGGCCGCCTTGTCGCCAAGACCGGTCTTCTGGACAGTCACGTTGTTGATGGTAACCGCACCCGTGCTCGAGTTAACGAGCGTGAACGTCGTGAACGGAACGCGCGAAGCGTTTTCCGGAAGCAGCGAGTTCGCAGGCTGCGTACCAGCCATCACCTGAAGTGTGCCTGTTACTGGACCTGGGGTTGGCGGAGTTGTCGTGCCGCCTCCTGCGCAGAGTGCGTTGGCCTTGGCGCGCGTCGAAGCGAACCAATTGCCCGTACCCTTTGTGAGGCCGACCGGCGTGAGGACGTCAGCCGCAAACTTCTCCTGGAACTTGATGACGCCTGCCTTGGTGGCTGCACCAAAGTAGCTCGTTTCATTGCCCGGAGAACCTGCGCCTGCGGTGGCAATCTGTGTGCCATCAACGCTGTTCAGGAACTTCTGAAGAGCGAGGACCTCGCTTCCCGTAGAACCCTGTTTGAGGTTCAACGTGAAGGTCGCAGTGCACTTGAGACCCCCAACCTGCTGGGAACCTCCATTGCCCTGGAGCGCCTGTATTTGTGCGAGAAGTGCCTGGATCTGAGCCTGGAGATCAGAAATCACATCTGCCTTTGCCGGAGTGGCAAAAGAGAAAGCGAAACCGAAGACCATGGCAACAGCCAAGAGCACAGCCGCAACATTCTTTGTTGCTAATGCTTTACTCATATTTATTGTTTTTGACCTTTGTATCCCGACAGGTTATGTCGAGACCGCATTCGTGTTCTTTCGACGGGAGCACGTCTGCGTTTTGTGTGCCTCAACACTTTATTGAGACAACTAATAATTTTGCTAGCCCCTACTCCTTTTAATAATGAAGAGATGGAGGAAGGGATTAGCAGCAAGAAGGGAAAGTGTCGTGCGGTATTTTCTTTCGTATCCGAAGATTTCAGAGATGCAGAGATATTCATGCATCTGCATGCATGAACGAATTCTCATGAGACTGCTCATGAACAGGATGTGCGACATCCAGAATTTTCTTTCCTTATTCGTATGTCAAAGAACGGCGCAGAGTGCGACTCAGGTCGCCTCCCTGTCCTGACATGTCCGAAGACACATCAGCGCAATTATATACCAGGGGGGTATCCGACCGTGAATTCAGTGAACTCCGTTTTGTGGATAACCTGTGAGCAAAAAAGCGCCATCTCTGGCCCTTTTCCGATGTTCAGGTTACGCGGGCACAATACTCTAGCCAGGGGCCAGAGTCAATAATAATGACGTCGTAGGCGGGAAAATATTTCACAGACTCACAGGGGCGCAGCTAAGGTCACCAAAAACGTGTCTGTAGAGCCCTCGCTAGGCGACAAGGGAGTACTTGCTCCACCGCTTGAGACCCGTCTTTTTTATAGCCCCACGAGTGACGAGATCTAGCAACTCTCGCTGAATCATCTTCTCGCTGTATTCGGGCAAGTTCGCAGAGATGTCTTTGATGCCCAAAGAGCCGCCTACTTTCAATATTTCCAAGATACTTTGGACACGGACACTCAATGCACCGACGGAGTCAACACTTCTCACGGACGTCTCATGACTGTCCTTTGCAAGATGTGTATCCCTCGTGTCCTTTATATCGGACATGTCCTTTACAGGTCTTGGCTGCATGGGGCGATATGTCGGCATTCGTACGTCGATAAGGTCTTCTCGCGAGAGTGAGATATTTTCCGACAGCATCGAACGCTGCGATGCAATTACATACGTGCCCAACTCATCGAGAGCTTCGATAACGGTCGTTGCATTTTGCTGTGAGACGAATCCAGATACACCCATGATACGAACCAATGAAATCAGGTATCGAACCCGCCCTTGCAACTCAGCGACGGAGTGCGAGTTCGCCGACCGCATTTCGTCACGCAACTTTAGAACATCGAGCAAAACGAGCGACGCCGTCGACCGCACCTCTGAACGAACCGGTTCTTGTTCGGAAATATGATTCGTCAGCATGTGGAGGCCCGCAGCAATACGCTCGGCACGTCGGTATGCCCGATCAGCCGCGCGATTCTCTCCAAAAGGATTGGTGCGAACACTGTGTTGGTCTATGAAACGAGATACCGAATCTGTCCTTTGAATGTCTTTTATCTCGTCCATTGTGGATTTTTAGACGTCTTTTAAGAGTCCGTTATAGCTCTTGGACATCTCGATTATATAAAGGACGTGGGAAATAGCAATGCACGCGTGACCGTGAAGGACGTACGTGTGACTTGATATCTGAAACGTGGTTTCGTCGCGCAAACAATAGATTTTTTCCGGTTTTTTGCGCCACGCACGTGGTATCATGTCCGCATGAAATCGAAGCGAGAGCGCAAGAATGGGAAGCTCAAAGAGACGAATGATGAGCCGCGCGCACCTCTCGTAAGCAACGAAGCTATCCGAGGGGTTCTCGCTATTTTCTTTATTGCAATCTCTGGCTTCCTTGCACTCGCCGCGCTCGGCGTCGGCGGCTCTGCCGGTGAGCTTTTTTACGGATGGCTTACGTGGCTTCTCGGCATCGGTTACATGTTACTTCCACTGTCATTGGTCATGCTAGCGGTACTTATCTTCCGTTCCTTCGAGCGACATTTTGGATGGGTACAGCTTGTAAGCATGTTTGTTTTTCTGCTCTCCGGCCTCGGCATGATCAGCCTGTTCTCTTCCACGAGCGGAGGCGTGCTTGGAGACGCTATAGCACACCCTCTCATGGCGGCAGTCGATAGTGTGGCAACCGCTATCTTTCTCATTGCTTTTATCATCGCCGCACTCATCGTCGCCTTTGATGTAAATTTGCACGCGCTCGTCATGAGTATCAAGCAGTGGTTTGTCGCACAGCCGTACGAGGAGACAAACATGGATGACGTTCCGGTGACCGGGCTTCCGGAGGAGCCTGAGGAAGCACGTGAGGAGCATGCCGCAGAAGAAGAGCGGGTCTCTGCGCCAAAGCAGCCGAGTGTAAGCTCTTTTGATAAACGCGAGAGTGCGCCAAGCGACGGCTTCCCCATCATCGCTGCTACAGGCAGTGCATACACACCGCCTCCGATATCGCTGCTCTCGAAGAATAAGGGGAAGCCTGAAGTCGGAGACGTGAAGGCCAACATGAACCTCATCAAGCGAACGCTGCAAAACTTTGGTATCCAGGTGGAAATGGACGAAGCGTCAATCGGGCCGACCGTCACTCGCTACGCGATGAAACCGGCCGAAGGTGTGCGTCTCTCGAAGATTGTCGCGCTCCAGAGCAACCTCGAACTTGCGCTCGCCGCCTCGCCGCTCCGCATCGAGGCTCCGATACCGGGGAAAGCCCTCGTCGGTATCGAAGTCCCCAACGTAGCAAGGACGACACTCGGCATGGCACCGCTTATTTCTGATGAGGGGTACACGAACTCCTCAAAAGCACTGCTCACGGCGCTCGGACGCACCATCACGGGCTTGCCAATCTTTGCCGATCTCGCGAAGATGCCTCACACGCTTATTGCCGGCACTACGGGCGCAGGAAAATCCGTAACAATCCACGGCATCATCGTCTCTCTTCTCTATCGCTGCGGCCCTGAGAGACTGCGTTTTATCATGGTGGACCCGAAACGCGTCGAGCTCACGCTCTATAACTCAATCCCCCATCTCCTCACGCCAGTCATAACCGATCCCAAAAAGGCGATTCTCGCACTCAAGTGGCTCGCAAAGGAAATGGATCGCCGGTACAACATTCTCGAGACCGAGAAGGTCCGCGACATCAGCTCCTACCATGAGAATATTTTGGGTCCTGCGCTTGAGAAAGGCCCAAAGGAAGGCGTCCCTCTCCCCGAGGCTATGCCATACATCGTGCTTATCATCGACGAGCTTGCAGATATCATGCAATCGTACCCTCGCGAACTCGAGAGTGGCATCGTACGGCTCGCGCAGATGAGCCGCGCCGTGGGCATTCACCTCATACTCTCGACACAGCGCCCGTCGGTCAAGGTCATCACCGGCCTCATCAAAGCCAACATTCCGGCCCGCATTGCGCTCCAGGTGTCTTCGCAAATCGACTCGCGCACAATTCTCGACATGGGTGGAGCAGAGTCTCTGCTCGGCGCGGGCGATACACTGTTCCTCTCCGGTGAGATGTCTAAACCGGTTCGCATCCAAGCACCGTTCATCACAGAAAGCGAGGTGAAGCGCGTCGTGGAATACATCGCCAAGGCCAACGAGGACACGCTGCCAAGCGAGATAGACTTTACCGATACCAAAGGTCAGGCCGGCGGCACCGACGCAATTTTCGCTTCAATGGATACTGACACGAGCGACGATGATGAGCTCTACCCTGATGCAAAACGCACGGTCATAGAAGCCGGGAAGGCGTCCACGTCTTACCTGCAACGCAAGCTCGGCGTTGGGTATGCTCGCGCGGCGAGACTCATGGACCTCCTGGAAGACCGGGGAGTCATTGGCCCCGCCGACGGTGCGAAACCGCGAGATGTTATCGGTGCAGGCAATGCCGATGAACTTGCCGCTGAGCCTACGGCGGAGGAAAACGCAGAGGAGGAGAACCGCTAGTATGCTCCCCTATCGAGACTCGCGACTCACCAAGATTGTCATCGCAGTGTTCTTTATTGTGATAGCCGGGTACGCGTACTTTGAAGCGCGAGGGATTCTCTATGGACCGCGCATCGAAGTCCCCGAAGCGGTGTCACAGGTCAACGAGCAGTTCATCACGCTGCGTGGTCGTGCCGATCGGATTGCCGTACTCAACATGAACGGCAAGCCCATTTCCGTGACCGAAGACGGGACCTTCGAAGAACCCTACCTCCTCTCTCCTGGGCTCAACCGCATTGTTTTCGATGCGGAAGACAAATATGGGCGTAAGCGCCAAGAAGTAATACAGGTGGTGTATGTCTCCGAGCATGCCGCCAGCCCCGCCCAGGCGGCCACCACGACGCCTCAAGACCTCATAGATACCCAGGTGGCATCCACCACCCTGTAGGATATACTTCGTCGATATGGCAATGACAAAGAAAGAAAAAGCTCCTCCAAAACAGACTGGCACCGGCACCGACAAGGACATCGAGCGCGCCCTCTCGGATATCAAGACTAAATTCGGTGACGACAGCATCATGATGCTCGGCGCTACGCCAAAAGTAGACGTCGACGCGATCCCTACGGGCTCCATCGGTGTCGACTGGGCGCTCGGCATCGGCGGTATTCCCCGCGGACGTATCATCGAGATCTTCGGTCCGGAGAGTTCCGGCAAAACCACGCTCTGTCTGCACGTCATTGCCGAAGCACAAAAGAAAAATGGCATCTGCGCATTTATCGATGCAGAACACGCACTCGATCCTGAATACGCGAAAAAAATCGGCGTAGATATCGCCACGCTTCTCGTCTCACAGCCGGACACCGGTGAGCAGGCGCTCGAAATAGTCGAGTCTTTAGTACGTAGCGGGAAAATCGATGTGATAGTCATCGACTCGGTTGCTGCACTCACACCCAAAGACGAAATTGAGGGAGACATGGGGCAGAGTCATGTGGGCAAACAAGCGCGACTGATGTCTCAAGCACTTCGCAAACTCACAGCCATCGTCGCAAAGACCAAGACCGTGGTCATATTCATCAATCAGATACGCATGCAGATTGGCGTGATGTTCGGCAACCCTGAGACCACGACCGGGGGTAAAGCACTCAAGTTTTATACGAGTGTACGAATCGACATTCGTCGTATCGCACAGATAAAGAAAGGAGATGAGACCATGGGCGGTCGCCACCGTGTGAAGATTGTGAAAAACAAAGTCGCTGCCCCCTTCCGCGCTGTCGAGTTCGACATGCTCTATGGGGAAGGCATCTCCAAAGAGGGCGAGGCACTCGCACTCGGCGAAAAGCTTGGTTTCGTCCAAAAGTCTTCCGGCGGTTCGTACACGATCGGAGAAACAAAGCTCGGTCGTGGCTACGATGCGGCGCGCACGTTCCTACGCCAGAACAAACCAATCCTCAATCAACTTCTCAAAGATATTCGTAAAGGTCTCAACGACGGCGGCATGACTTCGAAGAGCTCGGGCTCAGAGGCGGACGAATAGATCATGGAATTCAGAAAGGCCACCGAAGCGGATTTCGCTTCAATCCGAGACATCGTCGCGCAATTTCCCGACACACTTATGCAGGAGCACCTCCCGCGTGCCGATGAGTTCTATCTTGCGGAAGATGATGGAAAGATAATCGGCTGCTGCGCGCTAGAAGTATATTCCCAACGCCTGGCGGAAGTCCGTAGCCTCGCGGTACTCCCCGACTATCGCGGCCAAGGCGTCGCCACCACATTGGTAGAAAAGTGCCTTACGGAAGCGGACGCACTCGGTGTGTATGAAGTACTCACCATCACTGGCGCTACATCACTCTTTGAGAAACAGGGTTTCGGCTCGTTTAACAAGGAGAAATTTGCGCTCTTTAAAATATTGGCTGATTAGCTGGACAAAACGGCATTTTTGCATAGAATGCTCGCAATATGTTGAGCTACAACGATGTGAAGCCGGGAGTGGCGGTGCTTATCGATGGCGAGCCGTACGTCTGCACGTGGAATAACATCATGCAGAAACAGCAGCGTCGCCCGGTCAATCAGACCAAGATGCGCCACATCATCAAGGGCAACACGATGGAATACTCGTTCCAGCAGTCCGACAAACTTGTCGAAGCAGAGATTGAGAGTAAAAAAGCCGTTTTTATCTACGAGCGCAACGGAGAGTGGTTCTTTCACGAAGCTGCCAACCGATCAAACCGCTTCTCGCTGACCGACGACATGGTCGGTGAATCGGGAAAATACTTGACCGCGAATACTGAGGTCGAGGTGCTCATCTTCGACGAGAAGCCTTTTCAGGTCAAAATCCCCGTGAAGATGGAACTCAAGGTGACGGAAGCGCCGCCAAACGTACGTGGCAACACCGCACAGGGCGGGAGCAAAGTTGTCACGCTTGAGACCGGCACCAAGCTCAACGTACCAATGTTCGTCGAAGCCGGTGACGTAATCCGTATCAACACAGAAACGGGAGAATACGTAGAAAGAGTGTAGGCAAGAATCCCAGAAAGCCCCGCCCCACAGCGGGGTTTTTTCTTTACAGCACACTCTGTGCCGTAACCGCGATGATAAATATGCCCACCGCATTCATAGCGTACGAGAGCATGATGAATTGCATGAGACGGATGTGCGAGAGGCCCATCATGAGGAGGCCCAACTCGTCGGGTAGCGGAGACGCAATCACGAGCGCCCCGAGAGCAGGGACAATCCACCACAGCGGCCCCCTATTGAGTATGCGACCAAACGCTCGCAATTTAGAGTGTGATGCGAGTCGCACAAAATAGTGCGCGAGCGGACTACGGACGAAGCGAAATATCAAGAGGTCGCCGCACACGGCGCCTGCCGCGCCGACGAGCGCAAGAAGTACCGGGGATACGAAATTTGAATACTCTGAAATAGCCACGATGGCAGGCGTGGTCGTGAGTACCGACGTGAAGAACAAGCCGATGATGAAACTGCTCACGACTGTGAAGTCCGCAGTTATGGTGGCGAGGTACGCCACCACATCAGTCTTTACGAGCACGACTGCCACGACGAGGCCGAGGACCACGAGCCATGCGTCGAGCGTTACCTCGCTCGGTACGCCGCGCGGATGTGAATGACGATGGATATGAGACATGTCTGCACATTATAGACGAACAAAGCCCCGTATCGGGGCTTTGTTCGTCTATTTTTGTCTATTTCTGTACGTAGGGCAGAAGTCCCATGAAGCGCGCGCGCTTCACTGCGGCCTCTACGGCTCGCTGCTGCTTGGCTGTCAGACTCGTACGCTTGCGCGACATGACACGACCATGCGGATTCACGAACTGTTTCAAGAGGTCGATGTCTTTGTAGTCGACATGCTGAATATCGTTCTGTGTAAGAATGTTTGCCATATATTAGAACGGAATATCGTCCGGATTTATGTCGTCTTTCGGATAATCGATGCCCGAGCCGCTTTGTGCGGGTTCATCTTCTGGTGTGTCTGCTCTGTGAGAAGCTCCGCCGCCGCCCGATGAGCGAGGGCCGAACTGCACAGAATCTGCAATAACTTCCGTGCGGTATTTCTTTTCTCCATTTTGCTCCCAGCTTCGAGTCTGCATGCGGCCCTCTATGTATGCGGAACTGCCCTTCTTGAGGTACTGTGCCACTGTGTCAGCCTGCTTTCCGAATACGACGATATTGTGGAAATCAGTCTGCTCCGCTTTCTTGCCATCGCGATCTTTGTAGACACGGTTCGTCGCAATTGAGAAATTGCAGACATTCATGCCGCTCGGAAGCGCCTTGAGCTCAGGGTCTCGCGTGAGATTGCCGAAGAGGATCGCTTTGTTGATGTACATATCAAAAGTCTATCACCTTACTCAGTGATGTCTTGGAGTGCCTTTTCAAGATCGGCCTCAGATACCGGAGCTGCCGCTTCCTCCTCGCGGCGCGGCGAGGACTTGATGGTGTCGGTGCGCTTTACTTCACGGAGCGTAGGGGCCTTCATGCGAGCACGAGTCTCCTCGCGGACCGTCTGGAAGACGATGTGCCGCAGGATGTTTTGATTGACCTTGAGCGCATCATCGAGACCACGGGCAGCTTCGGCGGGAGCCTCAAACTTGAGCCAACCAAAATATCCTCTGTCATGATTGACATGCTTGTCACCCTCGCGGGTTTCCATGGGATAGGCAAGCTTTATGAGCGTAGGAGCACCTTCTGCAATGAAAGAGCCGCCCGCCTTTTCTATAAGACCGCGTATCTCTCCCACAATTTTCTCAACCTGGTCCTCAGCAACCGTAGGGATGATGTGGTAGCCAATCTCGTATATGCGAGAGACGACCTCGTTTTCGGAGGTTTCGGTCGTTATAGCGCTCATTTCCTCTGCCATATGTTGGCGCACTCTATCACGTGGAGCAGGGCGCTGCAAGAATCCCCTCAAACGCTACTCAAACGTGGCTATGGTCTGGAAATTACCCCTAAAACCGGGTATTTCCGCACTCCCTTCTTCGAGGATGCCCACCTTCAGGACCATCTTCCCATTCTCTTCAAAGACGCCAGCTTCGCTACCCCCTCCTGCCCACCAGCAGATGACCCCTGTCTTCTCACCTTCCACGAGGGCCCAGGAGGTGCCATCGATTTCTGCACACGAGCCTTCAAATTCGCCTACTGCATAGGTCTTACCCCCCGATGTAATCGACACACTCGTCCGCGGGACGTCGGGAGCCGCGGGATTCTCCCCAAGCTCCTTTATGTTCCATGCAAACACCATTTTCCCGCTCGTGGGTCCCGTATTCTCAGGAGAAGGGGCCGGGGTTTTAATGAGCCACACGGCACCGACCATGGTGAGAAGGAGCACGATAAGCCCTACCCAGATTTTGATATTCATACACCAAAACTATACCGCATCCGCCGTGATGCCAAATACACGCTCCACATTGGACATGATTTGCGCTCTCACTGTCTCGAAATCCTCACCTCGTATCTCCGCAATAGCGCGGACGACCATCTCCACATACGCGGGCTCGTTGCGCTTGCCTCTATGTGGTGCGGGGGTGACGTAGGGAGCGTCAGTCTCAGAGAGGAGCATGTCGAGCGGTGTGTTTTTCACGACCTCGTCGTAATCATGAGTAAACGTGATAACCCCCGTGAAAGAGAGCGTGAACCCTTCGTCGAGGAATCTTTTGGCTACAGACCAATCTCCCGCAAAGAAATGAACATCGCCGCGCACTTTTGCATGGGCCTTCAGTATTTCAAGCGCGTCGTCATATGCATTCCTTATGTGGAGCATGAGCGGCTTCTGCAGACGATTGGCAAGCTCAATCTGCTCTATAAATGCGCCCGCCTGCATCTTCTTCGTTTCCTCTTCAAGTCGAAAATAATCAAGACCGCATTCGCCAATCGCTATCACTTTCTTTGAGGCGCCGAGCATTTCGTACGCGGCAGCATCGAACACTTCTCCCCGGGAGGTGAATTCTTTCCCACCCTCTCCGAGCTCTTTCTCATCGTGATACGACTTCGATGTATGTATGGGATGCAGGCCGATTGTCGCGAAGACATGTTTGTGTTTTTCTGCCAGCTCGACCGCCGAGCGCGAAGTATCGAGCTGTGTCCCGACCACGTTCATACCAACACCCTGCGCGCGCGAGCGCTCTATCGTCTCCTCTCTGTCGTCTTTGTACGCGACAAAGTTTAAGTGCGTATGTGCATCGAAGTAATTCATGCTGCAGTCCCGACAATATACCCCATGCAATCCTTCGCACCACAGCGACATTCCATGCGCTCACCCGAAAGCATGACGGGGCGATAGTCCGATGTTATCTCATCGCCC
>Ga0172379_10005288_pt1 | contig 18174 bp, 17 predicted proteins | sample GrowelOW334metaG_FD_119756 | JGI IMG/M metagenome (GOLD analysis project Ga0172379, IMG submission 119756) | Groundwater microbial communities from an aquifer near a municipal landfill in Southern Ontario, Canada - Groundwater well OW334 metaG | ecosystem: Environmental > Aquatic > Deep...
AAGGACTTCGACTGTCTCGACGTCCAGGTGGTTCGTTGGCTCGTCGAGTATGAGCACATTATGTGCTCGCAGGATCAATCTGGCCAGGCGGATGCGGGCGCGCTCACCACCAGATAAAACACGACAGGGTTTTTCCAGGTCGTCGTTCTTGAAGAGAAAGGCTCCTGCCGCGGCAAGCACCTGCTCCGCGGAGGCATCCGGCGGAGCCGCAGACGTGAGAGCCTGGAGCACGGTGGCATCCGGAGCCAGTGTTTCCTCGGATAATTGGGAGAAATACCCAATATCCGCATGATGCCACCACTTATATGATCCTCCGACGGCCGGAAGCACGCCGGCGAGCGTCTTCAACAACGTTGATTTTCCACGGCCGTTTTCCCCGACAATACCGACTTTTGCACCCCGCGAAATATCGAGCGAGATATTGGTCGCGATCGGCTTGCCACCATATCCGATATCCAGGTTTTCGCAGACCACAGCGGGTCCGGAGGTAATTCTTGGGCATGGAATCCGAAATGCCGCGGTTGGAAGGTCTCCCCCGCTCTGCCGCAGCTGAAACCGGAGCTTTGCAATATGCTTGAGCTTGCTTTGCGCCTGAGAGGCGAGCGCTGCCTTGTACCGAAACCGGTCCACGAACTCCTGCACGTGCGAGATCTCGCGCCGAAGACGCTTATTGGTTCGACGAAGGAATTCGGCCTGTTCATCCTTCCAGGCAAGATACGTCTCCAAGTTCCCGGGAAACTCGGACAGGGCGCCGCGCTCAATCTCCCAGGTTGCGGTGCACACGTTCTGCATGGCCTCCCGGTCGTGCGAGGTCATGACGAACGTTCCTGGATAATCCTTCAAAAATGCCTCCAAGAGCAAAAGCGTGGGCAAGTCGAGATAGTTCATGGGCTCGTCGAGAAGCAGGAGATTCGGACGATCAAGCAGCATCCGGACGATCTTTAGGCGCATCTGGTACCCGCCGGAAAGCGCGGCCGGGGCCTTGGTCAAATCGTCGGGCTTCAGGCCGAAGCGCGCGGCCAACTTCGCGCATTCCCACTCTGGACGCCCGCTTCCCTCGGACAAATAGGCGGCGGATGTCCCGTTTTCCGGCAATCCGTCATCTTGGCGCAATACTCCCAGCCTGGTCCAGGGCATAATCCGCACGTCCCCTTCATCCTGTTCTTCATCTCCAGCCACCACGCGCATGAGCGTCGTCTTTCCCGCCCCATTGCGGCCGATCAGACCGATATGCGTGCCCTCGGAAACAACAAGAGAAACGCGGTCAAGCACCTTCTGCCGTCCGTAGACCTTGGTCAGATTCGTGATTTCAAGCAAAGGCTTCATGCGCCCTATTCTACACGAACCACGGATTCCTTGACATTTTTGCAAAATTCAGGTAGTATTCGAATCAATTCGCCCGAACGTTCGGGCCAACGACTCGAACCGCGTACGTCAGCGATAAGGTGACACGACGGAATCGGGTCACCTTATTTCGTATGGTGAACAGCCAAAACCCCCAAGCTGGGGGCTTCTACGGGCTTGGCATTGCGCCGAGCCTTCTCGACGTGATCGCGCGCCTTAAGTACACGACGCCGACCCCCATCCAGCAAAAGGCCATTCCGGTCGCAGTCCAAGGGTTGGACGTCATCGGCATCGCGCAAACCGGCACTGGAAAGACGCTTGCCTTCTCGGTTCCGATGCTCATGCGCATTGCTGCGACCAAGGGCAAAGGCCTCGTGCTGCTGCCGACCCGCGAGCTTGCGCTGCAGGTGGAGGAAATGCTTCAAAAAATCGGAGGACAAGCCGGACTGCGCACTGCCGTGCTGATCGGCGGCGCATCGATGGGCAACCAGATTTCGGCCATCAAGAAGAACCCGCACGTGATCGTCGCAACTCCTGGCCGGCTCAACGACCACCTCGAGCAAAGGACCGTAGACCTCTCAAAGGTGGCAGTGCTTGTGCTCGACGAAGCCGACCGCATGCTCGACATGGGATTTGCCCCGCAGATCAACCGCATTCTGAAACACGTTCCGAAGGAACGCCAGACCATGCTGTTTAGCGCCACCATGCCGCCGGAAATCTCAAAGATGGCCGCGCAGTATATGGCGACGCCGGTGCGCGTGGAAATTGCCCGAGCTGGAACCGCAGCCGAAGGTGTGGAACAGGAACTGTTCGTGGTCGAGAAGCCGGACAAGATCCGATTGCTCGAACGCCTGCTGAACGAATACCACGGAACGGTCCTTGTCTTTTCCCGCACCAAGCACGGCGCGAGCAAGATCGCCCGCATGTTGAAAAAGATGAGCTTCACAGCCGCGGAAATCCACTCAAACCGCTCACTCAGCCAACGCCGCGACGCGCTCGACGGGTTCAAGAGCGGCAAGTATCGCGTGCTGGTCGCGACGGACATTGCCGCGCGCGGCATCGACGTCACAGGCATCGAACTGGTCGTGAACTTCGACCTGCCGGACCAGGCCGAGGACTACGTGCACCGCATCGGCCGCACGGGCCGCGCCGGCATGGCGGGCAAGGCAATCTCGTTCGCGACTCCGGACCAGGGCAAGGACGTGCGCGAGATCGAAAAACTCGTCCGCACACAGCTCAACATCACGAAAACGCCGGAACTGCCGGCGGCGCGCAAACTCGACATGTCCGACATGCCAGAGCGTGAGGAACGCCGATTCGGAGGCCGACCAGGTGTTGGCGGACGCCGCGGAACCTACGCCCCGCGCCCCGCGCAATCGCCCAACAAGGTACGCAGCACCTCGGTGCCAGGTGCAAGCGCCCCACGTCCTTCCTACGATTCCGAATATCGCCGCGACAAGGGAGCCAAGGCTGAGCGTCCCCAAGGTGCACGACCGCCCGCAAGGGCCGGACAGGGTACTCACCGTTCCGGAGGCCAAGGCGGAAGCCGAAAGCCCAAGATGGCTCCACGCAAATTCTTCGGAGGAATGGGAGTGTAATCGATGGGGGAAAATTAGAAGATACAAGAAGCAAAATCGAGGATTTGTCTCTTGTATCTTTTCATTTTCTGCTACCCTGTTCAGCGTATGACCCTCTGGACTCTCCTTCTCCGCTGGTACGACAGGCACGGCCGCGATTTGCCGTGGCGGCACACGCGCGATCCGTACCAGATCCTTGTTTCCGAAATCATGCTCCAACAGACGCAGGTTTCGCGCGGACTTGTCTTTTACGACCGTTGGCTCGCGAAATTTCCAGACTGGCAGTCGCTCGCGCGCGCGTCGAACGCGGACGTGATCCGCGCCTGGGCGGGATTGGGATACAACCGAAGGGCATTGATTTTGCGCGATATCGCCCGGCAGATGGTTGAAAATTCAAAGAAACAAGAGACAAAAACGATTGATACAGAAGATGAATGGCTTGGTTTCAAGGGAATCGGACCGTACACGGCCGCGGCGATTGCGGCGTTTGCGTTTCATCGAAGAACGCTTCCGATTGATACGAATATCCGTCGAGCTCTTGGACGACTGCTGTTCGGAACTCCCTACCCGCAGCCGGCTATCGACGAACGAATCCGCGCGTCGATCGATCTCGTCCTCCCGCGCCGCGGACGGTTCTACGACGTGCCCCAGGCCTTGTTCGACCTCGCGACTATTCACTGCACGAAGCTGCCAGACTGCGCCGCCTGCCCCATGCGCCGAGCCTGTCTTGCATCCGAAAAATTTTTGTCCGGCCGGGTCCGTGTTCCCAAACAAATGGTCCGACAATCTCCCGAGTCACGCCACAGCGGCAAACCCTTCCCCGACCGCATCTACCGCGGCCGCATCCTGAAGCTTGTCCGCGAGAAGGAACGTGTCCCCATCGACGCCGTTGGTCCACTGGTCGATCCAGGCTACGACAAGGCAAACGATCACGACTGGATGATTGCAATGATCGAACGACTGAAACGCGACAACCTGATCGCAAGCAACCGCAGCTCAATCCGGCTGGCATAAATCCAACACCCGGTGTTGGGCAAACGAAACACCCGGGGTCAATCCCGGGTGATTTCGAACGTGTCTTTTTGGCTGATTTGATAGTGCCTGGCCGCGGAGCCTCCCTGTACCACCAGCTCGACGAACCGATTGTCGCCGTATCCCGAGGATCCGACGATGAGGCCTGTGTGAAAGTCCGGCACGCTCCGGAGCTGCGTGTAGCAGGTCGCCTCAATGGCAAGGCCGTTGAGCACGATCTTGCGCTTGGCCCCATCCTTGAACGCGATGTCAGCCGGGAGCAGCGTGGTCTTGCAGTTGCCGAACGAGTCGATCCACCACACTCCCGGACCCGCGTCCGGAATCTCGGCAAACGGCAAAGTCTCGACTGGAACGTCCCTTTTGTCCCAGACAATCCTCGCGAGACGAGGCAGATAGTCGAAGCTGCGAAACTGGCTGGTCGCGGCATGCTCGATGGTGGCCGCGTCATATCCGCCAAGCGCCAACACCGCGCGAATGTCCGTAACTCCGACTTGGTCGGCCAGGCCGAACTTCTTCAGAAGCGAAAGGGTTTCCCCGTCGATGGTACATACGACGAGGACATTCCTCACCCACAAATACCCGAACGGCGTCCCATTCGGCCACTTCTCCTTGGCCCGCCCATGGCGCGGCGCAACGTTTACCGCGACCACGCCTTCCGCGTTTCCGGCGCCGTCGAGCACGTCGATGAGATTTCCCGCGGCCTCGATGTCTGAAGACACGCCAACGAACGACACGTGCGCCCCTGAAAACAGCTCGGCATAGCGCGTTTCCTGCCTGGCCCGCGCATTTTCGTCCCGGCAATCCGTGATAATGGTGATAAACATAACGCAAGGAAGCATACCGGATGGTTGACATTTCGGCAAAATTCGGCTATGCTGCGCGGCTGGAGGAAAGATGAGCGATGTAAAACCTCAGTGGGATTACACGGCTGGCGTGTGCGGACAAGTGAGAAAATCACCATACGGTTCAGAGGGTGGTGGCCCATACGGAAGCTATATGGGCAGGCATATCATCGGACGTGACTCCCGGATCTTTGGAGGACTATCCATGGTGGCCGGGTACCCAGTCCTCATCGTTGTATCCGAGGAGGATGGACGGCTCACGGAGCTCTATCTGGAGTTGGAATACAGGCTCATGGTCCAACGGGTCAGCCGTACCATGGACCTGCTGAACGAGGTCTACAGGACCACACGGGAGACGCTGCGGTACAACTACGCCGCGACCAGGCGGATCAAGCGGGAGTTCAGCCCTAAGGGAGCCGAGGTTGAGGTTCCCCTCTCCCTCTACGTCGATCGCAGGGTCGGCGTGTGCTGGCAGCAAGGACTGCTTGCTGCCTACCTGATCGAGCGTCTGATCGATGGCCGGTATATCGAAGGCAAGGTATCGACAGACCGGAACACGAAGCCGAGCTGGTTTCGTCGTACATGGTCTGGCCACCAGTGGTGCCGGTACACGGCGCCGGACGGCACTGTGTATATCCTCGACCCGGCCCAAGGCTTCTGCGGAAAACTCGCGGATGTACCGCGCGGATGGGGGTTTTGGAGGGACTACTTCCGCCCGGAAGATCCGAGGCCCCCGATTAAGGATCCTCTGATCATCATCGACGGGCTCGACTGGTTCGTCGCGGTCGCCGTCGTCGTGTGGAGCTACTGGTATTGCTTCCTGTAGCTCCGTCCCTGACCCACGCCTTTCGCGAAAGGTGCGGGTCTTTTTCGTTCCAAGGCTGATTTGTCCTTGGTGAACATGCTACAGTAGTGCTCTATGGCGAAGCCAAACACCCTGTTTGACACGACAGCCTTGGATAATGGCCGCTCCCCGCTCGCGGACCGAATGCGGCCAAGAACCCTTGAGGAATACGAGGGCCAGCGCCAGATTATTGGCGTGGGGACGATTTTGCGCGAGGCGCTTGAACGCGACGAAATTCCGTCCATGATCTTTTGGGGGCCGCCCGGAACCGGCAAGACCACGCTCGCGAAGATTATCGCGGAAACGACCAAGGCGAACTTCGTGTTGTTCAGCGCGGTGAGCGGAACCGTAAAGGACATCCGCGAGGTCATCGCGACCGCGGCGGACCGGAGGAAGCTGTATGGTGAACGGACCATTTTGTTCGTGGACGAAATCCACCGGTTCAACAAGGCGCAGCAGGATGCGTTCCTGCCGGCGGTCGAAGGCGGAACCATCGTGCTCATCGGCGCGACCACAGAAAATCCGTCGTTCGAGGTTAATTCCGCCCTTCTCTCCCGCTGCCGAGTATTCGTGCTTGAAATGCTTGGCATTGAGGATCTTGTCGCGATCCTGAGGCGAGCGATCGTGGACAAGGAGCGAGGCTTTGGGGAGCTCGGGCTCGCGGTCGAGGACGATGCCGTCGAATATCTTGCGATGATGTCGAATGGCGATGCGCGGGTGGCACTCAACGCGCTCGAGCTGGCGGCCAGCACGTCGAAGGCACGCAACTCGTCCAACGCCGACTCTTCCAATGCTGGGCGTTTTCCCCTAACGCCCGGCATTACCCGGGAACGAATCGCTGACGCGCTACAGAAGACACACCTGCTGTACGACCGAGCGGGCGAAGAGCATTACAATGTCATTTCCGCGCTCCACAAGTCGATGCGCGGCTCGGACGCGAACGCATCGCTGTACTGGCTTGGACGCATGCTCGAAGCTGGCGAGGATCCGTTGTACGTCGCGCGAAGACTCGTCCGATTTGCGTCCGAAGACATCGGGCTTGCCGACCCGAACGCCCTCGTGCAGGCCGTCGCGGCATTTCAGGCAAGCCACCAAATGGGCATGCCGGAATGCAACGTCGTCCTCGCGCAGTGCGTCGCGTATCTCGCCCGCGCTCCAAAGTCGAACGCACTCTACGTCGCGTATCAGAAGGTCCAGCGCGACATCCGCGAGCTGCCAACCGAACCCGTCCCCATCCACCTGCGCAACGCGCCAACGAAGCTTATGAAGGACATTGGCTACGGGAAGGATTATAAATACACTCCGGACTTTGATCGTCTGGAAGACGCGAAACAGGATTATCTGCCGGAACGATTGCAAGGAAAGAAATACTTGGATTGAGATTATAGAATTTTAATTTTTCCCCTCGTCCCATGTAATCCGTCCATCCCCGGACATATCGATCGGATCGCCGAGATAGGCCGGCTCCGACCCAAACAGCACGTCGCCGACCGCCTTCACGCGTGCCAACGACTCGCGTGCCGAAAACCAGGCCTGCTTCACGTACGGCTGAAGGTCGGACGAAACACCCTGCGCGCGCATGCCGACGGATTCAGCAAGATAGAGAGCGCGCGGCAAATGATAGCGTTGGGTCACGATAATGGCATCGGTAACGCCGAAGACGCGCTCCGCTCGATATACGGAATCGAACGTGTCAAAACCTGCATGATCGAGAAACACATCCTCGGGAGAGGCTCCCGCATCAAGCAAATACCGCCGCATGGCATTTACCTCGTCGTACCCGTTTTGCCCATTATCGCCGGAAACTAATATCTTATCGGCAAGACCAGCCGCATACATGCGGTACGCCACATCCAAACGGTCCGCGAGGATGTCGGACGGTTTCCCGTTCGGCAAAACGCTCGCCCCAAGCACGATCACGACTGGAGCGTGCGTAATGCCTTCCGAAGGAAACGTCATGATGTCCCTGCCAGCGGAGAGCACGATGATCTGGCACGTCAAATACGCGGCAACTGCCGCAACTAAACAGGTGAGGATAAGTGCGACTAAACGACGCATGCGTCCTATGATAAACTATATTTGCTCCACGAACGAACTGATTTGGGCTAAATTTGGTACTTGGGCTTGGTAATGTCGCTGTTCTCCGGAACACGACTGAGAGCCCCGCGGTTAAGCTGATTTTGTCCCATTCTCCCGGTGAAAACTGGCAGGATGATCAAAAAAAGCGTCCTTACCCTGCAAAGGGCAAGATATACCCGACTGCAAAAGGACCAAATCCAGTGCGTGCGTGGAGTTTGTGTTTGAACAGGCTCTTACCTGCTTACAGCAAACTCAATCCCTGGCCTTGCGAATTCAATCACGTTCCAAACCGTAGGATGTTCCGGAAAGGACACGAGTCGCATCGGAATCGGAACAGCCTCATGGGCAATGCTCGCGACAACTGGCCCCGGACGTGCACCGTCGCTCAAGTCGACCGTAAGAATTCCGACCACGACAATCGCAACGACCGCGCTTCCGGCCATGACGGACGTTGCGTAGACGAACAGGTGCGTCCAGGCGATTCGAACGCGATTTCTCTCAAAGAGCGTCGAATTCAAGAGTGCCCGTCGGAGCGCATACCGATGGCATGTATCCTCCGGGACGTTCGCGTCACGCGTCCGTTCCAGGAGACATTCGAGCTGTGAGAGCGTCGGCTCGTTCATACGTGTCCTCTTTCGGGGGTTGTTCCCCCATGAGAACTTGTAACTTCTTTAATGCGCGATGAATATGGGACTTCACGGTTCCCTCCTTCATTTTTACGGCCGCGGCAATCTCAGGAACGGTCAAATTTGAGAAAAACCGCAAGTGGAGGATGCTCTGCTGTCGCTGATTCAATGTTTTGAGAACTGCGTGGAGCTTGTCGATCTGCCTACGGATAAGGGACACATCTTCGTCGAAGACGATTGCGACGTCCGGCCGATACTCCTCGTTTGCCATGAGCTCTGGGGCCTCATCGATAGCCACGGACAGGTAGTGCTTCCTGCCGCGGTAATACGTGCCGATCTGCGCGACCGCAATGGCGAATAGCCACGACTTGAACGGCTTTCCGCGCGGAACATAGCGACGAATGGACTTCAGTGCTTGAAAAAACGTTTCGCTGCACAAATCCTTCGCGACCTCCCGATTGTGTGTGCGTGAGACCAAAAACCCGAAGACGGGCTGGTAGTAGCGATCGTACAACCGCCCGAATGCCTCGGGATCCGTCTTCGCTTGTTCGATGAGCGTCACCTCCTCATTTTGCATAGGATTCAAACTTTCGACCTTTGCGAAGGTATATAACAATGATACCCGGATCGTTGCAGAAGGTCACAGACAACGATAAACCGACCGTGAAAACGGTCGGTTTACGTCTGAGGTTAGTAATCCCTCAATTTTTCGATCATGGGGTGCGACTGGATCTTTTCGAGTGCCTTGGCCTCGATTTGGCGGATACGCTCGCGCGTGACGTCGAATTCTTTTCCGACCTCCTCAAGCGTGTGCGACACGCCGTCCGTAAGGCCGAAGCGCATTTCAAGGATCTTTTGCTCGCGCGGCGACAGGTCCTTCATGGCCGCGTTCACGTAATCGCGCAGAAGCTCGCGAGCTGCGGCGCGATCCGGGGAAATCGACTTGATGTCCTCGATGAAGTCCTCGAGCTTCGAATCCTCATCATCGTCGCCGACGGAGGTTTCGAGCGACACCGTATCCTGAGAAATGCGGATGATATGCTGCACCTTTTCGAGCGGCTCGTTCATTTCCGCGGCAATTTCCTCTGGAAGCGGCTCGCGCCCAAGATCTTGAATGAGCCGGCGTTCCACCTGCACGAACCGGTTGATGGTCTCTACCATGTGCACCGGAATGCGGATGGTGCGCGATTGGTCGGCCAGCGCGCGGGTAATGGCCTGCCGAATCCACCAAGTCGCGTAGGTCGAGAACTTATATCCCTTGCGGTACTCAAACTTCTTGACCGCGCGGAACAAGCCGATGTTCCCTTCCTGGATCAAGTCCAGGAGCGAAAGCTGCTTTCCCACGAACTTCTTGGCGATCGAAACCACCAAACGTAGGTTTGCCTCGATAATGCGGCGCTCAGCTTCTTTATCGTTGCGTTCCTTTCGTTTCGCAAGCGCAACCTCTTCCTCCCCGTTCAGGAGCGGGATTTTCCCAATCTCGCGCAAATACATCTGGATGGAATCCTGCGACAACTCCGGGATGTCCGTGGACTTCCGGTTCGGCTGGCGCGTCGTACGAATTTTGTCGTACACGTCGGTCCTCTCCTTCTCGCGGCCAAGGATACCCTCCTTCATTTCGATGAAGTGGATGCCGGCGCGGTCGAGACGATCGAGAAACTCCCGGAATACATCCACATAGTCCTCAACGTCCGAAAAGGTGAACAGAATCTCATTTTCCGTCACGAATCCGCGCTGCTGTCCCTTTCGAATCAATCGATCGACAATCTCATCGGAAGGCGGCGGCGTCCGCACATATCGCGCCCTTGGAACGGCCGGGTGCTTTTCCTGCTTGGACGAACGGATCGTCTGCAGCCTTGATGGCTTCGACGCCTTCACGGCCGGCTTTGTCGGCTTAGATTTGCTCACTTTTTTCACGATCTTCTTCTTAACCATACGTAAACGCCAAAAAGCGATAAAATCCTATCGCAGGGCGTTAAATTCACGAATGAGTTTTTCCACGGTTTCCTGGTCGCCGGCCTGCTCGGCGCGGCGGATATCCGCCTCGATGGCCTTTCGTCGGCGCTCGCGGTCGGACGCGGTAAGGGAATCAAGAAGTTCGCGGACCTGAGCAGCGACCCGATCTGGCGGCGTTTGGGCGACAGAATCCTCGCCGTGCAAGGCTATTTCCTGCAACAGGGAGCATTCGGCGTCACGGCCCGTCATGCGGGCCTCGAGCCGGCGATAAAATGATAGGGGTGCCTGGTCCAGTAACTGGTTCGAAGTATACTCCTCGCAAATCGCCTTGTAAAGCGAAAAAAGTGGCTCCGAGGGGATATCCCGCCCATCCAAAGCACGCAGGATCATATCTCGAACGGACGGTTCCTGGATCGCAAACCCAAGCAATGCGCGCACCGCCTGTTCGGCCTTGTCGTAACGTGGTGCGAGGGATGATTTCATCGCGGGGTGAGGTTCGTTGCTTTGTGAAACGGACGCGGAACGACCTGGCTGGTGGATAATGCCTGCGGGACGCCTCGGCGCCACCTGACTGCCGGACGCAGTTCGCAAGGCGCCAATATCCATGCGCAAGAGGTCCGAAACGGTTTGGAGCCAGTGCTCGCGCTCAACCATATCCACCATCTGGGACAATTCAGGGACAAGCAACGCGGCAACAACCTTCTTGTCGTCCACACTCGACAAGTCACGCCCGGCCACGGCGCGATCGATGAAATACTGCATGATCGGCACAGTCCTCGCGCAGGCCGTTTTCCACAACTCCGGATCTTTCTGCACAGCCTCGTCCGGATCCTTTCCCGCGTCCGGCGGAAGCACGGCCACGCGCACGTCAAACCCCTGCTGCCTGGCAAGAGCAATGCCGCGCTGCGCGGCCTTGAACCCAGCCGCGTCCGCATCGAACGAAAACGCAATCGTCGTCGTAAAACGCTTGAGCAACCCGAGTTGTTCCTCGGTCAAAGCCGTACCCGACGACCCGACCACGTTCTCGACTCCGGCCTTATGCGAGGCAACCACGTCGAGATTTCCCTCCACGATCACGACGCGCCCCTCGCGCTTGATCGCATTCTTCGCGAGGTGCAGCCCATAGAGCGTGCGTCCCTTATGATAGATGGTGGTTTCCGGAGAGTTCATGTACTTCGGTCCGTCGTCCGCGGCCCCAGGCATGGCCCGTCCCGTAAACCCGATCACGTTCCCATGCGCGTCGCAAAGCGGAATCATGAGACGGTTCCGAAACCGGTCGTACACGCCGCTCCCGTCCTTGCGCCGCTGCACAAGCCCGGCGTGCTCCTGTTCCGCGGATTGGAAGCCGCGTTTGCTTAAAAATACGGTAAGCGAATCCCAAGCATCCGGCGCAAACCCGATCCCGAACGTCTCGGCAAGAGGTTCTGGGATTCCCCGTCTTTCAAGATACGATCGAGCCGCAACGCCCACAGACGAGTCCAGCAGCACCTTGCGAAAATACTTGGCTGCAAGCTCGTTTGCATCCGTCAGGCGACGCTTCTCGTTTGTCTCAGTCGTAGCAAAACGAGTCACCTCCACGCCGGCCTTTTTTCCAAGATGCAAAAGCGCCTCGGGAAAATCCATGCCCTCCATCCTCATCACGAACGCGAAGCAATCCCCTCCTTCCCCGCACCCGAAGCAATGCCAAATCTGCTTGTCCGCGGAAACGTGGAACGAAGGCGTCTTTTCCGAATGAAACGGACAAAGCGCCCGAAACCGCGAAGGCCCGGCAGGCTTGAGCGGCAAATATTCGCCGACCAGCTCGGCGATGTCGATGCGCGACTTGATTTCTTCCTTTGGATCCATGGTCGGACTTTATCGTCGTAAGGCGGTTTCCGCAAGCGTGAGAGCACACGGATACACGCCGGCAATCGCGCGAAGAATCGCTGAATCGGCCGCAAGGTTCCGAGCGAGCGCGATCATGCGGTCCGCAAGCACGGAGGCAATCCCCATCCTGATCGAAAACGCGCGATAGTCCTCGGGATCGTCACATGCGCTCGCATATGCCGCGCACAAATCCGCATAATACCCTTCCATCACGCGCAAATCCTCCCCGCACGGATGCTCAGTCGCAACAAGATTTCGCGCGAGCGCAATATCTGCCCCGAGCGCGCGCACGGATTCCATGTCCTCGACGAGCTTGACCGCAGTCGCGAACGCCCAATCGTCCGCACGCCATTCGTCCGGGATTCCCACAAGTGTCTCGCGACGGATTGCCGCGGACGTGCGGTCGTAGCACAGGTGCGTGGCCCAGCCCTTCTCGAAGTCCGTCATGTCAGACGTGCAAAGATCGCGCGGACAGGACGCTCCAAGATGCGTCGCAAAGCGAGGAACGCCGGTCGCGTACCGCGAGTCCGGATATACAGCCCCGGAGTAATACGAAACAAAATCCGTGACTCGCATGGACGTCGCAAGATCGCGGGCAAACCGAATATGGGTCGCTTCCATGGCCATATCAGTCGAACAGCCATCCAAAAAATCCCCGGGCCTTGACCGGCCGACGATCCTCGCGGGTTTCCTCGTGCGTCCCGTCGTCCGACAAGGACAACAACTTCACGAACGCGACGATGCGAGCGGATTCCCGCTCGACAAGCGGTCCGGAATAATCCCCGCCGTGCGCATGCGTTCCCGCGTGCGACGCCTCCTTCTGATCCAAGTGAAGATTCAGCTGCATGCCGCCGTTGCGGTCCTCGACGTACGCATGGTATCGCGGAAACAGCGTGCCTTGGATCCGCTTCACATACGAAAGCTGCGCCCCAAACCCGCGATGCTCCCCATACCCTGCCCGCCGCAACAGGTTGCGCGCCGTATCCGCAAGCGGCCCGGGAATAAACGTGTTCATACGTGGACATTCTATCAGACGCGAACGAAGGCGGATAATGCCCAGCCAAAACCTTTTGCCGGCCGGACAAATCGACTACAATGGATAAAATCAATAAATGAACGAGTATGCGCGTTTACACGCCGGATGGAAGGACCATCAATAGACAATTAGACTCAAATGTCATCATCACCTTCAGAGGAAAAGGCGTTGGGTCAAAAGCAGAAGAACAAACCAACGATACGGCCCGCGTCGCCATGAGGACCGAGGCGCTCGATCTGGTCAGGGATCCAATGTACACGATGCGGAGAACCGCGACTGGAGCGATTGAGGTTATTCTTCCATCCGAGGATGAGATACGACCGGGCACTGGCGACGTCATGCTCGTTCATCTAAAAATCGAACAATTCGCAAGCAAGGCTGCTGCTGATAAGGCAGTGAAAAAATGGAAGATACGGATTAAAGCAGGACTTGATCATGAGAGATATATGAGCAGATAGCGGCCCTTCGACTCGCTTCGCTCGCTCAGGGCACGTAAAAACGCCAGAATCATCTGGTGTTTTTACGTGGCGGAGAGGCAGGGATTTGAACCCTGGATACCTTTCGGTATACTCGCTTTCCAAGCGAGCGCACTAGACCACTATGCGACCTCTCCATGTCCCGCGCGTTGGCAGCGGCAAATATACTAGATCGGCCGGTCAGACGCAAGGAATGCCGCGCAAACCTTGCCCCTAAGGTGGTATCATGTCCGCATATGAATGATCATAAAAAGCGATTTCCACTTGGCCGGATCGTGAGCCTTATCTTTCTTCTCGTCATCCTGGCGTGCATCCTTATTGGGACCAACGTCCGGTATCATCATGACCTCATCCTCCTTGATCACGGGCAACGGGTGACAGCGACTGTGACGAATGAAACGCGCTTTGCTCAGTCGTCGGTACGACATTTCAGCGGATATCACTGGATCACGGAATCAAGCTATGTGGTGGACGGAACATCCTACGAATATTCCGAAAAATCCCTTACGGACAATCCCGATCACGCGGTCGGAGAGCAAATCGAACTGCTGTACGATCCCGAAGATCCGTCGTACGCAAGGCCGACGGACACCATCAACGCCGACAAGATCGGATACTGGAGGATTCTCAGTTACGCCGCGCTTGGCGCTGCGGTGATTCTTTACTTAATAGGCGTTCATAGATTTCGTTCTAGAAAACGACGTGTAACAGGACACTGAACGTGATATACTTTTCGCAATAATCCACCTTACTCACCCTATGATAACGCAAACGAAATCGAGTACGGCGTCGAAGACGGCCGTGATCGCGGCTGTTCTGTTCGCGGCCGGAGGAATCGCGGCGGCAGGAGCCATCATGTCGTCGCTCAGCAGGCCGGCGCTCAACCTTTCGCTGGGAAAGGCAACGTTCCAGACGGAGTCGGTAAAGGGCCAGGCCGACGTAACGTTCCTTGAGTTCGCCGCGCTCGCGCAAAACAAGCCAGTGAAGGTTACAGGACTCACGTTCGCGGCCTACGGCGACGACGACGCGGACTTCGCGACCGTTGAGAACGACGTAAACGTGCTGGACCACATCACATCGTGCAGCCTGTACAAGGACACGACGCTCATCGACGGACCGGAACCGATCGACGGGGCCGGACGTCTCGCATTTTCTCCGAGCCTGCTCGTCGCGACGACGAAGGCGACGAGCTTGTCCGTAAAATGCTCCCTGGCGAACACTGATCTGCAGGGAGACAATCCCGATGTCTTTGGCCTTGCCTTGATCTCGGACACGAACGTCGTGGCGCAGGACGTAAAGACTGGAACTGCCCTGCCCGCGGCCGCGGTAAACGTTAGCGGCGCAACCGATCCGGGACTCAACCCAAGCCTGCTGACGCAAAACGTCACATCCAATGATCACGGCACGCTTTCGGTAACGCTTTCCGACGATTCGCCGGAAGGCACGATCGTCCTCTCTGGTTCGACCGAAGTACTGCTGGACCGATGGACATTTGAGGCAACCGGCGAGTCATTCGGCATTCCCCGTCTCGCCTTCAAGAACACAGCAAGCACAACGCCGCTCCTTGAGCTTCAATTGCGCTATACGGACTCAACCGGCGGAATGCGCGAGTCATCGCTCCTGCCAGCCGCCGACGAGGTTATCTTTGAAGGCCTCAGCCTGGAGGTAGGAAAAACAATGGACGTAGAGCTCTATGCGAACGCGATCAGGCCGGCATCATCCGAAACCTCGGGGGGAAGAATCGGGTACGCGCTTGATCTAAATCCGGATTACAGCGCCATTTACAGCATGACGTCCGGAGTGACGGGAGAGGAGGCGGGAGTTGGAACCGGCCTCGTTGAGGGAGCGGAATTCGTGGTGTATGCGACAAGGCCGACATTCACCCTTTCTTCTGACAGTCCGTCTGACGCTGGAATACCCGGAGAACATACTGAAATTTTCCGCTTCAACGTGGCCGCTGACTCGCTTGGCGACCTCTCCCTTCGCCAGCTCGTCTTCAAGGTCGACGCGACGGACAATGCCTCCTCGGGCTGGACGACCTGCGGCGATGGCGAGTTTACAGGTCTCGCTGATGAGTCACGCTGGGATCTTGCGCTTACGAAGGACCCAACCGATTCGCTTGGCGGCTACGGAGCATGGTCGTTCCTCAACACCTCGGGAAAGGAGTGCTCGACCGAATCCGATCTTCTTGGATACGTCGTTCTGACAATGGATGACCCCCTTGATATCCTGGCAGGAACAACGGATACGTTTTCGCTCAGCTACAACTCCATGGGTGCCAGTTCAACGGATAACGACTCCATCCGTGCATCCATTTCGGCGACCGACGTGCTTTCTGCCGCGCACGTGTGGACACTGATCTGGAACGACGGCTACTCGGATGCCGACGAGACGTTCGTGAAGAACCTTCCGGTTTCCGGAAATACGATCACGTACTAGATGTACGAAAAGGCCGCCCGTCGAATGCTCGCGGGCGGCCTTTTGATTTCCTTATGGATTCAGCTCATACGCGCGGACTGTGCACTGCCAGTCCTTTGCCTCTGGTTCGCCGCGTCCCGGCAGGCTCGCGACGTCGTAGGACACGTAGAGCATCCCGTCGTGCAGGAGCAGCGACGGACGGCCCGGGTTCTTGTCGTCCAACGGGACAAAGTCCGTTATCATCACCTTCTCGACGAGATTCCAATCCGCGTCGTAAATCCCGACTGCGACATTTACGGATTGCCCGCGTTCCAGCTTACCGTTCATCCCAATCGGCATGTCGAGGTATGCGACATAAAATCTGCCGCCAGCCTCATCGTACGAAGCCCCTTGCGACCACTGCGCGCCCTTGTCGATCGTCTTCGAGTCGATGAAATTCCAGTTCTCGTCATAACGCATCACGATCAGGTCGCCAAAAAATGACGTGGACGTGACGTACGCGTATTCGCCGTTCGCGAACACGACGTAGGAACCGTTGATATGCGGCACGTCGTCGAGAACGAACGTGTCGAGCAGGTTCAGGTTCGTGTCAAATATTCGATTGTGCGTGGCCATCCCGACGGTGGGATCCGACTTCTTCTGGTCACCACCCGCGGCGCCGGACGCGTCATAGAGCCCGCTTGCGATCAAATTCCCGTTCGCATAGGCAAGCATCATGTCGTTCAGAATCTCGCGCGGTGAATCCATGTCGATGTGCGCCGAAGCCACGGTCTTCCAGGTCGTGGGATCGATCTTTTTCAAAATCCAATCCTCAGGCGGAGCGCCGGCGAGAAAATAGTAGTACCCGTCGTCGGCCATCACGGACGCGGCATCCCCGCCGCCGCTGTGGACAACGCCGTGCTGGCCCGTGTACGCGAAATCCACGTCATACATCTTGTACGAATACCCGTTTCCACCCTCTGCCCCGCCAAACGGCGACAAAGCAACAGCCTTCGACTGCGCGTCCGGATTCGACCCGCCGAACGTCACGAAAAACCGATCACTGTTCGGCATGGGATTGACCCGGCAGAACGCGCCGTACGAATACGTATCATCCGGAGTCACGGCCATCTCCTTCACGAACGAAACAAGGCTCGTGTCCAGTGCCGGTTCCGGTTCCGTTTCTTGATCGATTGTCTGACGGTCGTCCTGGATGATTGACTCATTCATTCGGATCGGAACGTCGATTCTCCATACGAGATATCCAAGGACAGAGGCCAGAATAACGAGAGTGGCGAAGATAACGGACTGTCTTTTCATATGTGAACAGTATGCTCCTCCTGCGTCGCCAGATCAAAAACCCCCCGATGTTATCGAGAGGCGAGCGAAGGGTCGAGTCTGACGATGGGACGAGATTCACGCGGAGGAGCAGGCTTACCGAACGGCGTGCCGAACGGAACGTAGGGACGGCCAGCAAGATAGTCCTGGATGCCGCGACGCTCGCCCTCGAGAACCCAAGCCGGTGGCCGTGGTCCGTTGGGAGTGGATCGATCGAGCAACAGAAGGCTCCGAGCCGGCAGGATCCGATCCTGCTCGCCTCGAAGGATGCAGAGACAGCGATCGACATGCCAATCATCCGTGACGACGAGCATGCGATCGACGGCCTCGAACTCGGGACGATCGCGGATTGCGACAAGGGCAGCACGCGCGTCCGTGAGTGTGCGAGATCCTGGATCAAACGCGCCGAATGCCTCGACTCCGCGATCGCGCGCGTATGAGACGAAATGCGCGACAGCGCGGCCTCCGTAGGCGTCGCCGGCGACGAGGATGGGGGCGCGTTCCTGGGCTGCGACAAGAATCGCGGCTTCGATGCGATGATGGAGCGGCGACCAGGAATTGTCCCGGTGCGGGCCGCAGAAATGGACGACGAGGGTGGTGGACATGGTGTGGCTCCGGGATGCTTGCGGGGGGCGAGAGGTTACGAATCTACGAATGGGCTACGAAACTACGAATCGATGAGGGCTCGGGGTTACGAATCTACGAATGGGCTACGAAACTACGAATCGATGAGGGCTCGGGGTTACGAATCTACGAATGGG
>Ga0172379_10005289_pt1 | contig 18171 bp, 16 predicted proteins | sample GrowelOW334metaG_FD_119756 | JGI IMG/M metagenome (GOLD analysis project Ga0172379, IMG submission 119756) | Groundwater microbial communities from an aquifer near a municipal landfill in Southern Ontario, Canada - Groundwater well OW334 metaG | ecosystem: Environmental > Aquatic > Deep...
ACTCTAATTTTAGCACATAATCAACCTTTTTTCTATTGTAAAATGTGCATAACTTTTGACTTATCCAGCGGCCTCAGGCCGCTATTTTAATCGCCTTACGGCGATTTAATTGGCGACAGTCCCGGCTGCATGCGGTCAAAGAAAGGAAAAATCGCTTGGAGATCGGCTACGGCTTAGAGGGTGCATTGCCTGACGCAACCTGCAAATCGATCCTGCATCAGCAAGTCGCGCCATTCTTTAAGGCAGGTGATTTCTATGCCGGTTATAATGCCGGATTAAATTCAATTATTGCGGCTTCCAAAGGTGAATATACGCCAGCTGCAAGTGACGCAGCTACAAGAACTGGCGGTGTCAGTAAAAACGCCAAGTATTGGCTGTTCATTGTGCCGTTTCTGTTGGCCGGTTTTGTCGGTGCTTTTCATCCATTTGCCGGCGGTGTAACTGGTGGTATCGGAGCAGGAGCATTAGCTTGGCTAGTAATCAATCCGATTGCAGCTTTCATTCTCGGCATTGTTGGCTTTTTTGTAGGCCTGATTGCTAAAGATTTGATTGCTGGTTTTGCTAATGGCAGCGGATCCGGAGGAGGCAGTTCCGGCGGTGGATATTCGGGAGGAGATTCCGGCAGCAGTTATTCTGGCGGAGGAGGCAGTTCCGGCGGCGGCGGAGCTTCTGACAGTTATTGATCTATTGATTCAAAAAATCAAGACGTAGTACGGGGAGTAAAATCATGGCAACTTATATCTTTATCGTGGCCATAGTGGGATCAATCGGCATCTGCGCCTATATGTTTTCGCAGAAGGTGAAAAGATTTGTTGAGTATCATCCGGTGGGCGGCATCGTCGCTGGCGTGTGGGTATTCTTTATTACCACTAATGTCGCGCTTTGTCCGGCGATAATTTTTTTTCTACTGCATAATGCAATCGGGCCTGTTGGATTTTGGGAGAATCTGGTATTGAGCGGGCTCGGCTTGTATTTTCTGGGTACTTTGCAGCTTATTTTGATTATCGCTTGGGTAATTTTCTGGATCGTCGTTCTTATGGCGACGAAAAAATAAATTCGAACCTTTTACGGCCCCGCTGGACTTACAATCTAGCGGGGCTTTTCTTTTTGTCTGAAAGTTTTTGGAGTATAATATGTATATGGAATGTCTGATCCCAAAATAAATTTATGCCCTTAGTTAAAAACTTTTTAGAGTGGATCGGATTAAAAGAGAAAATCCATAATGCTAAATATGTTCCGCCACTTTTTAAAGAGGGTGAGGTTTGGTGGTGTTATGTGGGTGAGAATATCGGTGTGGAAACCAATGGTAAGGGGGATCAATTCACGAGGCCGATTTTCATCTATAAGAAATATGATAAATATTCATTTTTGGGATTGCCGCTGACAACAAAACAAAAAACCGGCACCTGGTATGTGTCGATTGATTTTCATGATAAGCCGCAGACGGTAATCGTATCTCAAGGCCGGGCATTTGATTATCGGCGATTTAAGGAAAAGATGGGTCAGTTGGATGAAAATGATGTTATGAAAATAAAACAGGCATACAGTCGCCTGCATGCCGTTTCCGATCATAGACCCCTTATCATTGCTGACAAGGGTCGTGGGTAACCCCAAATATGAATTAAGTATAGCATAGCCAGATAATAATGTCAAATTAAATAGAATATGGATAAATCAAAAAACATTCTGTGGTTCAAGGAGCTGTCAATTAAGGATATTCCTTTGGTCGGCGGCAAGAACGCCAGCCTGGGCGAAATGTATTGCCAGCTGAAGAAAAAAGGCGTGCCGGTGCCTGATGGTTTTGCTGTCACTGCCGGTGCTTACAGATATTTCTTGAAGAAGGCCGGAATCAATAAAAAAATCACGGAGATCTTAAAAGGTACGACGAAGAAAAATATTCCCGCTCGCGCCAAGGCCATCCGCCATCTGATCTTGACTGCAACTCTGCCGCAAGATTTGCAAGATGAGATCATTAAGGACTATAAGAAATTATCGGCAGAATATAAAGTCTCGAATCTTGACGTTGCGGTGCGATCATCGGCGACGGCAGAGGATTTGCCCGGCGCTTCGTTCGCCGGCCAGCAGGAATCATTTTTGAATATCTCTGGTGAGAAAGTCCTTCTGGATGCAATTAAGAAATGCTTTGCCTCGCTCTTCACCGATCGCGCTGTGTCATATCGCATCGATCAGGGTTTCGATCATAATAAGGTGTCGCTGTCGGTCGGCGTGCAGAAGATGGTGCGGTCTGATTTGGCGTCTTCGGGCGTGATGTTCACTATCGATACGGAAAGCGGCAATAATAATGTCATTCTGATTAATGCCGCTTACGGCTTGGGCGAATTTGTGGTTAAAGGCGAAGTCAATCCGGATGAATATTATGTTTTTAAGCAGACTTTGAGTAAAGGCTTTAAGCCGATTGTCGGCAGGACGGTTGGCGATAAAACGAAGAAATTAGTCTATAGTCATAATCCATTTAAGCCGACTCAAAGCCAAAAAGTCCCATTGTTACAGCAGAAAAGATTCGTTTTGAATGACGAGCAGATTTTGCAATTGGCCAAGTACGGCATGATCATCGAAAATCATTACAAGCGCCCGATGGATACGGAGTGGGCGATCGATGGCCAAACAGGCAAGATATATATCGTGCAAGCCAGGCCGGAAACCATTGCTAGCCAGAAGAACCCTAATTTTTTGGAAGAATATATTTTGACGGGCAAAGGCAAGGTCATATTGACCGGATCATCTGTCGGCATGAAGATCGGCAGCGGCAAGGCAAGAGTCATTAAGAAGCCGGCGCAGCTGGCGGAATTCAAGCAAGGCGAAGTCTTGGTGGCAGAAATGACTGATCCCGACTGGGAGCCGATCATGAAGAAAGCCTCGGCGATCATTACCGAAGCCGGGGGCCGAACATGTCACGCCGCGATAGTAAGCCGCGAACTGGGAGTGCCGTGCATCGTCGGCGCAGCCGGCGCAACAAAGAAAATCAAGACTGGCAATAATGTTACGGTCAATTGTTCCGAAGGGGAAATCGGCAAGATCCATGAAGGACTGGTAGCATTCAAGATCAAAAAAACCAATCTCAAGAGATTGAAAAGATCTAAGACGAAGATCATGATGAACGTCGGCAACCCTTATGCCGCACTCGGCTTTTCTTTCATCCCTAATGACGGCGTCGGACTGGCTAGGGAAGAATTCATCATTGCCAATTACATTAAGGTGCATCCTTTGGCGCTTCTTAATTATGGCAAGATTAAAGATAAGAAAGCCAAAGCGGAAATCGCCGACATCACGATCAATCATCCGAAGAAATCAGATTTCTTCGTCGATAAACTTGCCGAAGGCGTCGGCATGATCGCTGCGGCATTTTATCCGAAAGATGTCATCATCAGGTTGTCTGATTTCAAGTCGAATGAATACGCATCGCTTATCGGCGGCGCGCAGTTCGAGCCCGATGAGCCTAATCCGATGATCGGCTGGCGCGGCGCTTCCCGTTATTACACTCCCGCCTATGAGCCGGCGTTCGCCCTCGAGTGCGCGGCGCTAAAAAAAGCGCGGGAGCAGTTCGGTTTGAAGAATATCAAGATCATGATTCCGTTCTGCCGCACGGTCGAAGAAGGCAAGAAGGTTATTGCGCTCTTAAAAAAATACGGTTTGGAAAGAGGCAAGGATGGATTAGAGGTTTATGTCATGTGCGAGATCCCTTCCAACGTATTGTTGGCGGATAAATTCTCGGAAATATTTGATGGCTTTTCCATCGGCAGCAATGATCTGACGCAATTGACTCTCGGCGTAGATCGCGATTCGCAGTTAGTCAGCAATGTTTATGACGAAAATAATGAGGCAGTAAAGATGCTAATCTCGCTAGTAATCGAAGTGGCCAAAGTCCATAAAAGGAAAATCGGCATTTGCGGCCAGGCGCCTTCGGACTTCCCTGATTTCGCTAGGTTCTTGGTCGGCGAGGGAATTGACAGCATATCTCTCAATCCTGATACGGTTATAAAAACAACGCTGGCCATTGCCGATGAGGAGAAAAAGACCAGGCGTAAAAGGAGTAAATAATATGGCTATTGTTAAAAATTTCCTAGAATGGATCGGTTTGAAAGAAAAAATTCACAATGCCAAATATGTTCCGCCTCTCTTTAAAGAGGGCGAGGTTTGGTGGTGTGCCTTAGGTGAGAATATCGGAATTGAAATAAATGGCAAGGGGTCGATGTTTTCTAGACCAGTATTGGTTTATAAAAAATTCAGCAAAGATGGATTTTTAGGCATACCATTATCGACTAAAGATAGGTCGGGTTCTTGGTATGTGAAAATTTCTTTCCAAGGTAAGGAATCCACGGTGAATTTATCTCAAATCAGGGCATTTAGCGCATCTCGCATGTATGATAAAATGGGTGAACTCGAAGATAATGATCGGGTAAAAATAAAAGACGGATTTCTCCGCCTTTATTGTTAGTAATTTTCCCTCTTGCGAGGGAACGTGGGTAACCCCAAATATGAATTAAGTATAGCACATGCAGAAATAATGTCAAGCTCTTAAAAAATACTTTGAAATTATTGAGTATTTTTTTATTTTCACTTAAATTTTTCTTGTTTGAATTTGCTGCGGTCAATGGCAGACTCGTCATGCTGCGGCAATTGCTTTGCCGCTATGCCGATCGGCAGCAAGCATAAAATACGGATGTTTTCCGGAATATTGAGGATGTCGCGGACGTTCTTTTCGGCGTTGCTCTGGTTGCGGATCTGGATCCAGCAGCAGCCGAGATTCTGTTCGGTCGCTTCGAGCCAGATGTGCTCGGCGACGATCGAGCAATCTTCGATCCACTCGGGACTGTCTTCTTCGTGGCCGATGACGGCGATAACAATAGCCGCATCCTTGGCGAAGGTCGCCCAGGGGGTAGTTTTGGATAGCAATTCTTTGGTCGCTGGATCCTTGACGATAATCAATTCCCAAGGATATTTGGCATTGGCCGAAGGCGCGCAGGCCGCGGCTGCCAGGATTTCTTGGATTTTTTCATCGGTTACCGGCTCGTTGAGGTATTCCCTGACGGCGCGGCGGCTTTTGATGGCGTTGATCATAAGTTTTTCTTTGCTCTTATGGTACAATAATTTGGTCGATTTAGCAATATCTTGCAGCTATTGACAAATTCGTCATTTTGCTATAAAATATGAAATCAGATTAATTTTGCCAGCGTGGCAAATATCGGCTGATGGCGTTCATTACAAACAAAAGGGAGAAGGTAAAATGGCAACAGTGGCGTTCATACTATTTTGTATTGGTCTTTGTGGTTTGTTTTTAGCTATAATATCGGATTTGATTGATAACTCAAGGCCGATAAGATATGATTGGTTATCAATGGTAGCGCTCCTCTTTATTTCCTCAGCTCTTGCAAAATTCCTGTCGATGTGATTGGAGATATAATATGAGCATTAGCATTTTCGATATTCTGCGTTACTATGCTGCGAATCTGATATGGACGGGTTGCATCATCGGCATGCTGGCAACGATTGCCGGCTCCATCTGGCGCAATAAACAAAGTTGAGGAGAAAGCTAATGAGTATGTCGGAAAAGCTAAAGATCTCTGCATGTTTTTTTGCTATTGTTTCGGCGATTAATGTTGGCGCATATGCAGGAAGTATTATTTTAGGTATCGGAGTTTTATGGGGACTTCTTGCCATTGTTTTAGCTATTTTCTCTCTTGAGAAATAATCGTACATCATGTCCGCCCTGGATTCTCCGGGGCGGCTTTTTTATGCTTTGATTTTATCGCAGTTTTCTGTATAATACTCTATATGACTGATGAACTGAAGGAAAAACTGGAAGAAAAATATCGTAAATTCCTAGAAACGGAGTTTACGGTTTTTGATTTGGAAACTTCCGGCCTTTATCCAGATAAGGATGAGATCTTAGAAATCGCCGGCATCAAGATGAAGGGGCCGCAAGAGATCGCCCGTTTCGAGATTCTGATCCAGCCGACTCGGCCGATTCCGCCGGAGGTGGAGAAAATCCATGGATTGAATGAGCTATTTTTGCTCGTTAATGGCAAGAAATCCAAAGACGCGATGAGTGAGTTTTTCGCTTTCATCGGCGACAGCATAGTGGTCGGCCATAATATCAAAGACTTCGATTGGCTGTTCGTCTTAAGCCATGCCAAGAAACATGTATTGCCTCTGCCGAAAAACGCGCAGATCGACACGTTACACTTGTCGCGGCAGCTTCTCGCTTTGCCACGCTATAATCTAACGGAAGTTGCCAGGCATTTCGGCCATGAGAATCGCAACGCGCATCGCGCCATGCCTGATGTCGAGGTTAATGCGAAAGTTTTTGTCGAGCTGATGAATAAGATGTTTGCGCAGGTCAGGTGATTTTTTGTTCATTATATTAGTCAAATAGTTTTGTAAGCAGTATAATTATGATAGAAATAAAGAAATAGAGAAATATAATATTTATGTTCGAGTACTTGATAGTCATTTTGGGTCTATGCGTCTTCGAGATAATTTCCTCCATCGATAACGCCATAGTAAACGTGCATGTCTTGAAGACGATGCCGGAAAAATACCGCAAGATATTCCTTTTCTGGGGCATCTTGTTCGCCGTCTTTGCTGTTCGCGGGCTTCTGCCCTTCGTGATCGTTTGGATCGCCAATCCGGCGCTCAGTCCGATTGAGGTTTTCACTTTCGCTTTCCAGAATAATCCCGAGATCGAGAGTTATGTAAATCAAAGTAAGCCGTTCCTGCTTTTGGGCGGCGGAATATATCTTTTTTTCATCTTCATGTCGTGGCTTTTTCTGGAAGAGAAAAAGTACGCTTTTTTGGTCGAGGGATTTATTCATCGCCGCGGCGTTTGGTTTTATGCCATCAGCTCGATACTGCTGTCATTGATAATTTATGTTTCAATTACGATTAATCCATTTTTGGCCTTGGCCGCTACGATTGGCGCTTCTGCATTTTTCTTGACTGACGGCTTCCGCAAGAATGCGGAACAGCAGGAGAAAAAAATGACTTCGGGCAATATGAGCGCCTGGAGCAAGATAATTTATTTGGAAGTGCTTGATGCCAGCTTTTCCATCGACGGCGTTATTGGCGCCTTTGCTTTTACGGTTTCCGTACCGTTGATAATTATTGGCAACGGCTTGGGAGCGCTTGTCGTCAGGGAATTTACAGTCAGGGGAATCGGAGTCATTTCTAAATTGGCTTATCTGAAAAACGGCGCCATGTATTCGATCGGTTTGCTGGGCGGCATCATGATACTTGAAAGCTTCGGCCGCGAATATCCTTTCTGGTTCGCGCCGCTCAATACTATAATTTTATTATTTTTCTTTTTGTATTTGTCATTTTTGGAGCTGGAGAATGCGCATGACAAATGGTGGAACGTGAAGCGTTTGTGGCGTCGAAAGAAATAAATATAAAATTTTAAAAATAAAAAAAGCGTCCCAATTTCGATTGGGACGCTGTTGTCATTAAAGTGCGATTATTCGGTTGCAATATCCAGATTCGGTGTGGATGCAACTGAAGGAACAGATATTGGAGGCGGCGCTGGTTGATCAGTTGCTCCTGGAAGCGGCGGTAAGCGAGGATCGCCTACCGGGAGCTTCATCTGATTTCTTAGCTGGCCGATCCAGGTAGATGATTCGGGCGGTTGCATCCATAATACTCGCCTAGTTTCCATATTCACGAGGGCAATGTTCGGATTATTGCCGCCAATGAATGTTTTGTCGTTATTTTTATTCTTTGTTACAACCGTTAGAATTGAAAAGTTATAGTGTTTGCCGTCAATAGATCTGGTAAACGGCCTGGCCTCGACTGCAGCATGGCTAGTCCAATCGAAGTTAGGATGGCTATTTCTTGCAAGTTCCGGCACACTGCTGATACCTACTAAGTTAAGGTTATTCTCTTCTGCATCTACAGTATAAACAATCGGCGTGCCATCAGCCGGCATATACAGTATGGCGACCGTTCCTTGCGTATTACTGTTGTACGGTTCGAGCGAATAGAATTGATAGAGGGAATCGCTTGCTCCGGGCACAACTGTAGACATCTTGTTATAGATGACGAATGGGAGAGGATTGTAATCTTCTTCCATATCTGCGATTCTGGTGTCTCCCCTATGAACCATAGGCAGCGGAGCCGTGATTCCCTTGCGGAATTTAAAGCTTTCCGCCATATATCTCGTTACTTTGTAGGAACAGATGTTCTGCCCCTTAAGGAATGGGTATTTGTTCGCCTGGATTTCTTCCGGCGAAACATAATGACCGACGCCTATGAGCGCTCGTTTGCAAGAATTTAAAATAGTATTCGGCGCTTGTTCGATCACTTGGACGCCGCCGAATTCCGGCCAGGGAAATAATATTCCACGCCAACGGATCAATGGCACAACTTGTACCAGTTGCCCGCTGTCGTCATTCATATAAATCAGCCCATCCGGCTCATAATTCAAGTATCGCCACAAACCGAATGCCCTGCAGGTAGCAGTATAAGCATTGTGGCCGAAAAGCAGATTCTCGCCGCATTCGAATGAAACTTTGATTTTTGAACCTGGACTAGATAAATCGACGTTTGGCTTAGTTCCAGGAATGACGTAAACCTCGGTAACTCCGCCGAATAATCTGGATGACAGGTAAGTCCATTCAGCCCGAGGTTCGGCGCCGATCGTAAAGCAATATTGATCTTCGCTCATCCGCACAAAATGCGCTTCGGTCGGCGAATTATTGCTGGCAATCTGTTTGCCGGCCATCGTGAATAATGATTTTAGCGGATGGATTCTTTCATATGCCGTATCTGGCGCTCTATCAATTTTGGAAATATTCAGCGTTGTGTAGCGCCACCACAACGAAAAATAATCATGTATCGGCTGGCCGAATTCAAGAATGAACAAACCGGCCAATACGAAGATGATCGTTGCTATGATCTTTCCCCGCAAATGAGACTTGTGGAAAATCTTATAGCTAGTAATCAAGGTCGGAATGCCGATCAGTACGGCGCCGAAATACTTGCGGCAGGTAATGACCAGCTCATAAGTATAGCCGCGCGACATGAACAGCAGGAGTAGTATACCTGCCATCAAAATCGGAAATAGGAGCCAATGCTTCTTGGCGAAGCTTTTCGGCCCGCTGATCAGATTATGAAACAGCCAATAGAATTTTCCGTGGGTGTCTTCGTTCACGCTATTTCTCCTTAGCTATTGATGAATTTATCGATGCCTTCTTGAGCCTTGCGAAATTCATCATCGACACCGGGGTTTTCTTTGATAGCAGGCGGCTCAATCTTTTTTTCTTCCGCCGGTTCGGCTTCAGAGAAATGGATGTGCTTGCCCGCTTCTTCCAGAGCATCGCTAAAAGCTCCGCTTACGGCATGCGTGGCAGATGTTGCCATCTCGCCGGCGCCTTGGGTAAGCTTGCTGGCCAATTCTTTGGCCTCCTCGGATAGATCAATTTTGCCAGTTTCTAATCTGCCGAGAACATCAAGCGCCTTGTCTTTCTTGCTATAGATTCTGCGAAACCACGGACCGGCGATGAAGCCGAGCGTCGTGCCGAAGAGAGCGACAAGATAGATGCCGATTTTTCCCACAAGGGTAACAGCAAAGTAATCTTTGAACAGCAAGAAGCCGATTGCGGCCACGATGATCGTCGGCCAGAATCTTTCTGAAGTCAATTTGCCTTCGATGAAGCCCTGTTTTACGCCTGCAGGCAATTTTTCCTTGTGAGTCATATTGTGCCAGGCGGCGCGCAGGGCGGTTCCAAACAGATCGTCGATGACGTAAAAGATGCCGCCGACGAGCATGAAGCACGATACCTTCAAGAGAAACATAAGGATGATTGACATGATTTTCGCTCCTTTTTCTTCCGTTAGGAAATTGATGCTGCCAGATGCTTTTCTGACAGTTGGTGCATTTGCGGTTTGTAATTTCGCAGCAGTTCCCTGATTGCCCAAACCTTTTTCGACTCGGGCCAGGATTCATACCGCTCATAGAACAAATTCTTATCATAAGTGAACGTGCACAATAAGCTGCGCGGCTGAAGCCGGGCGATCAATCGCCCGACGACTTCCCGCAGGTTGTCATCGAGAGAACTGGAGGGATGAAGCAAGACCAGACGAAGGTCAAGGCTCAAATCATCATATTCCGGAGTCTTGCCACGATCCAATTGGCGTATAAGCCGCTCTAAGTCAAAAAAGACTTTCGGCAGCTCATTTTTCAGATCATCCAGATGTCCTCTCAATTGCGCCGAATTAAGTTCGGCAATATTTATGTTCGGCAGAAAGGCGCTGAGAACGTCGGCGATTATGCAATCGCGTTTTTCGGAAAGTATCGCCATGTTCCGGCTATACCACTCCAAATCGATCTCAATCAGCCCCTCTTCTTTGAGCCGTGTCAGCAGATTCTTGTCGCTGACAAAATAAACATCCGTGTCTTTTATCCGCGGTTTTTTACCGCTGTCATTCTCAAGGACCACTATGTCGCGTCCGCCTTCCATTTGACGGAAGATAAAGACGCCGTCGAATGCCCGAGTAAAGAAGCTGGATAAGCCGTCGAAACGCCAATCGCCGATTTCCACTTGCCGGAAACGCATATCGCCCCAGAGAGCAGAACTTTCCGCGATTTTTTGGCGCAGCTTCGGATCAAACCATGCCAGGTCGCTGGCGCCGAATTCCTGAACGAGATTCTTCTGTTCCTGCGCGCCTTTGGTCAGATCGTCCGCTATGGTTCGCACCATGACGTAGTCGATCAAAAGCAAGTCGGCAGGACTTTCATAATCCGTCATTTCGGAATCGATATGCAGGCAGATGCCCGATGTCGAAGTGATGTCGCTGATTGCGCTGGAAAATGCGTCGAAGTAAGCGCACATCAATTGGCGGTCGAAAGAAGTGAAGGGGAAATATATCGGCTTGTGCCTTTGGTCGGGAGAGAGGATGATAGCCAGCTGATCGGCCGAGCCTCGGGTCAGATAATAATTATCGCCCAAAGCTTGCGCAATCTGCGGACTCCAGCCGATCCCGTCGATATCAAAGGCGTCAAGCGTAGTCGGATCAAGTCCTAAGAATTTGAGGCACTCATTGTACCTGTCTACCAGTGCGGGCGTTCTGACCGGAGTCAGGCCGTTGCCGAATAGTCCAGCTTTGACTAAGTTTTCCATATTCTCCTCTTCAAAGAGTTGGGGCAGTCCGGCCATTAGAGAATGGCCGGACTGCTTGAGTTGGATTTAATTGTTTGCTGCCATCTCGATGGCTTTTTGCTGGCGCCTGATCGCAATGGCTTGCCGTTCGATTTCGCGCCGCTCGCCCATTTCGGTAATCGCCACCATGTTGTCCAGGTAGCGCATCGATTCTTGCAAGCGGACTTCGGCGAAAGACAAGCCCTTCATATTCTGCTTCATCAGATCCAGAGACATTTCTCTCTGCCGGTCATACGGCTGGCGGAAAAATGTTTCAGGATTTTCCATCCAATCTGCGGGGAAGTCGAAATCGCCGAGGCGTTCGTCAACCGCTTTTTGGATATTCCTGACGTCGCGAGAACTGAATTTAGGAAATACTTTTTTGACTTCAAAGTCCAAGACAGCAAAGTATCTGTGGGTCTGCCTGTTTTGATTCTTGTCGAGCGAAGCGATGATTTCTTTGATTGCCGGCTCTTTCGGTTCGCGATAATCGCGGTAAGCATCAGAGAGGCTTGCCAATTTCGCTTGAGCCGACATATATTCATAATCATTAGGATCCGCCAGATTAACGAAGGTCGGATCGATTTCCTTAAGCTTTTTCCACCACAGGTAATCCTGATCCATGAAGTCCTCGATGGTCGTCGCGCCTTCAACCGGAAACCGGCTGATGACTCGCGAGAGCACCGCAGCATCGACTTGGTCGGGAATGTTGGTGAAGATATCAATGAATGAATTGCCATGCCAGATGGCGGAAGCGCCTTCAGTGCGGCGCAGGAAAACTCCGATGAGCTGGCGCACGCCTTCGGACACGCCTTGGCGCGTGCGCTCTTCCAGATTGTTTTCCGCGTCATCGATCGGCGCATAAATGATTTTGCCCGGATCGAAAACCGAAGCCATCCAATTGTCCATCTGTTCCGCAGTTTTGCCTTGGAACGATGATACCATATTATTGGGCATAGGCCAGAACAAGAAGGGGATTCCCAGCCACTCGCAACGTTCCGCGAGCAGCGTAGCGATTGCCGCAATAATCATGCTTTTGCCTGTTCCAGGAATGCCATAACCCATGCGGATTGTGGACATCAGGTTGAGGTCGAACATGATATTGCACTTTTCATCGGGCTTGTAACAGAGGCTCCGCAGAACCATCCGTCGCGCCAGATGCAAAGCGACTTTGTTGCCGACGATGCTGTTGATATCAATTTTTCTAAATTCGCTGCTCTGGACATGGCCGGAAAAATCCGCCGAAAATCCATTGATGCAGAAATCCTCGCCTTGCAACATGTAATTAATCGAAGTGAAAGGCTCCGTAAAATTCAACGATCCGTTGATTTTGTTGGTTTCTTCCACGACTGCCGTAAAATAGGCGAGTGTGGCCTGGATCAGATCCAGGTCAGTGGCGATCTTGCCCGAATCCCTGATAAACGCGCCATAGTAGTACATGATGCATTGGGTGGCGCGTCCGGGGTCGTACAGGCTGAATTCGCCGTTTGAGAAACCAGGATACTTGATATTGATATTCGATACTGATTCGGTCTTGAATTTTTCCAGCTGCCAGACAACGTAATAGGCGGCGCAGAAAATTCTGATAGCTGCCGCCGTCATCTGCTTGTCGCGGAATTCGCCTTTCTTGTCATCGGGCAATTGGCCTTTCTTATTGGCTTCAACCAGCTGTTCCAATCCGGATGACCGGATATATGAAAGCGACAGGAAGAAGCCGATCGTCAGGCCTTTATGTATCGCGGTGACGACTTGATTGGCATTCTCGCTTAAGAATTCCTGATTGCCGGAAATATTGCGTAACAGATCGAGGATCTTGACCTCGTCTTGATTCCTGGCGCCGGCCGGCGATGTCAATGACAATGCCAAAGCCATTCCGCTGGCGTCCGGTTTTTGCGGCGTTTTATCAGAAACCCAACGGACGGATTTCAAATAGGGCAAAGTGAGTATTTTGAATTCGGCAAGCTGTTCCGGCGTAATCGGAATTCCTGATTGGCCGTTAGCCATAAGTCACTCCTCCTTTGGAAAATGGTATAGCGCTGAAACTGTTGAATCCCAGAGCATTGAGCGTCGAATCATTGTTCACATGCTGCAGTAGATAATGAGGCAGCAGCGCGTTATGATGCACGACTGATGCCTGCCGACTGTAGCACTCCAGGTCATTTTCCGGAATGTGGAAAATTTCCCGCATTCGCGACGATAGGAATTGGCGGACTTTCTGCTGTTTGGACGAGATGATTATCTCGTCCGTAAATAGCAAGACGCCGTCATCTTCGGCTTGGCCGAAGTTTTCCATCAATGCCTTGAATGCATTGAACCAGGGATCAGCAGAGTCTTCGATGTTGCCCATTAAGAAGCGGGAATACAACGGACCAAGGCAGATACGTTTGATAATTTTCGGGTGTATGTTCACCAGGCGATCATCAATCGCCATTGCCAAGATGGCAAGTTGAGGCGCCCGAGAGCCTTCGCCTTGGACAACTTCGCAAAATTCGGCGAATGACCCGCCTCTGTTTTCTAAGGGTTCTTCAGCAATATCTTGATCGAAATTCATGATATGTATGTAAGGCCGATTGGTCTTAAAATCATAGCATGCCCATGAATAGACGTAGGAACGGGAGCTGGCTTCGCGGCCTTGTGGCAGGACAATTAGATCGCCCGGCGTAAAGGTCATGAGTAAGTCGCCTAGTGAAAGCGATTCCAAGTAAGACCGCTCCGAAAGCATAGCCAGAATTTCCGGCGAATCCGCTCTCTTCTGGAACAAATATTCCAATAGCTTGCTTTTCAGGATCGAGGCCGGCGGCAGGATGCCGAGCCGGATATCCTTGGCCATGAAATCGTTTCTGACGGCATCGATTTCAATGAAATTGGGGAAGCCCGAATCAGTTAAGTCGACGCGCAGGCGATGTTCCATGTTATAGGTGTATTTCAAAGTCAGCGCATTCACCGTGTTGAGGAATTTTTCCAAAATGGACTTGACCATTTTAGCCTCGTAGCCTCCGGATTTTTCTTGGCTGCGATACCATTGGATCAGAAGTTCGAACATTTTATCTAGTTGGTTGAAGTACAGCGCGTATTCATGGCAATCGGTCAGAATAGAATTATTGGGGTCATTGTCCGGAGAATAGCTTGGCTGGAACAGCCGGCTCATTTCCGATCGCGCCATCCTCTCTACAAGGACGGGAGAATTTTCATCAGGCATATTTCTCTCCTTCAATTTCTGTTTTGAATCGCAACTTTTTAAAAGAAGGGGAGATCCTAAAATTCAGGAATCTCCCCTTATGCTGGTTAGCCGTTTTTCTTGTTACGCTGCCACTTTATCGATCGAGCCGAAGCGGTTAAGCTGGCTCTGGTCGATGCCGTAATGCTGCGCCAAGTCGGCGTACATCTTCTGCTGGCGCGATGCGAATTCCTTTTCCATTTGCGTCGTCGCGCCGCAGATGTTGACTAGATTGCGCAGATGATCGGGGAAGCCTTCGAACGTCTCAATGATAGCGCGTTCCGAAGCCACCAGTACTTGGCCCATCATCTCGTCGGTCTTGTTGTCGATTTCACGGCCGGTGTCGTTAAGCGTTTTGGAAATTTCCTGATCCGATGCGGATTGCAGGGCCGACAGAGTCGACCGCCACGTGGTGACGCGCTCTTCGGTCTGCGACTTCAGCAGCGTCAGCCACGTCTTGTGGTTGGACAGCAGCTTGGTCTGCACCAATTCATGTTCCTCGAGACGCTGCACGAATATCTCTTTGTCCTGGAAGAGCGCGAGTGCGACATTGAGGTTGCCCTCGATCGTATCGAGCTGTTCCTTGAGGTCAGAGACCACCTTCGCTTGAGCGACATAATCCGCTTTGCCGTTCTCCATGCTGCTCAAGATGTCCTGCGCGCTGATATACTGCGCTTCGGTTTCATCCTTCTTTTGACGCAGGTTGTCGAGAGCCTCGGCGGCCCTCCGCTTGATCTCGATGGCCACGGCTTTGCGCGATGTAACCGCCTTTTTCGTCTGGTCGATTTCCTGGATGCGTGTTTCTAATCGTCCGGAAATCTTGTTGACCAGCAATTGGAAGGTTGCGAGCGTCTGCTCCGTCGATGTTTTCATCAGCCGTTCACGAACTTCGGCGGTAATGCGAATCTTAAGTTGTTCCAGATCCGCCTGCGCCTTGGCGACAGCCTTTTCTCTGCCGAACCACTTGGTGCCGGCCTTGGCAATTGCCGCTTCCGCCATCTTAAGCCGATTGATCTGGTCTTGGGTCGGCTTTTCAAGCTGTGACAGTTCGATGCCGAATCCCTTGACGAAGACATCCAGATTGCCGATAAGTTCGAAGAGGTCTTGGCCGATTTTCGCCGCGTCCTCGCGGGCAGTTTGGAAAGTCGACTCGATGATTTTACGTGTGGCTGTTGCGCTCTTGCTTTCGCGAACTTGCGCACCTTGAGCGATTTGATTTTGGACGTCGCCGATAAGCGAATCCAAGTTGAATGCCGATTGCTGCTGAGTCGCTTGCATGGAGTTATCTGCTCCGGCGAGCGACTGTTCGAGCATGGCGAGCGATCCGTCTAGGGGCGATGCTTTCGTCTGCGTAGCCATTGTGGTTGTGTCCCTTTCTTTTGTTTTCCGTTTGCTTTGCATTAATAATTCAAAAAAACATCAATATTAAAATATCAATTTTTTCTCCTTTTTTTAGTTATTGTACGAGTATTTGGTTGTCAATGTTCCTTGGCTGTGCATTTAATATGTATTGTCATGCAGAGCGCATTATTCCATTAACAGAATAACTGGTTACCTTACACTATATTTAAAAATTTGTCAAGACAATTAATTGTGGATATACTATGAGTAATGGTGCAGTCATAAGAATAAATGAGTCAAATAAAAATTATCTAAATTTACACAAAATATGCTTAATAAGCCCAGTTTGCAGGAAATCCGTGAGTTAAAAGTGGAAACACTCACAAAAATGACTGATTTGGCGACTGCCGGCTTCGGTTTGGTTGCGGCTTTGGCTTGGAATGAAGCGATCCAATCGCTGGTCAATGCTTTTCTGCCGAAAAATAGCAGCGGCGGCATTATCGCTCAATTGATCTATGCGGTCATTATTACAGTTATTGTCGTGGTAATTACTGTAAAATTAGGAAAAATGACGGGAAAAGCTAAAGAGATTGCGGGAGTAGATATGACAAAAAATTAATCCGCCGGCCAGTAGACTTGACAATCATTAAAAAATGATATAAAATTAGCAGCATCGGAATAAGAGATAAATCCCAGTTGCAGTAGTAGGTCCTGCCCGCCATAATTTGTAATCAATTTAGGCGGGTTTATCCACAGTTTATTAGCGTAGAGTCTCTGGACAAAATAGGAAAAATGCTCTACAATCAATTCATCATTAAAATCGTATGATATATAACTTAACAACTCTTCTTCTCCAAGTTGTTCGTCGGACTTAATTTTTTAGTGTCCGTTAGAAAGCCGCTTGGAGAAAGCGGTTTTTTTTATCTTAAGATACGAATATATACTAATTTACTAATGATACGAATAGGTACGAATAATTTCAGAAAGAATTCGTATTCATTAGTATCATTCGTACAATTCGTAGATTAGTATCATCATGATTAGTCGCCAATGATAGGACAGCATCAAGATGCCGGGCTAGAATTTGGCGGGTAAACAGCAGTTGCCGCAGGACGTTGACAATCGAATATTAACGGGTAGTCCATGAGTTAGAGAACGCAATTACGAGCCGCGTTCCTGATGAGTGGAATACAAAAAGCAATTTTATCGTATTTATATTTTTTATATATACTTTGCCATATCAGAATTCATTGATGTGGCGACGAAACAACGATTATTTATTGGAAGTCCCTCGAATAATTGAGAGGGACACACGATAATAGGTGGTCGGCGGAGCCGACACCTAAACCAAAAAAGTCACCCTGATTCTTCGACTAGAAGGAGAAGATGACTTTATTTAGTCGTCGAGTATGAGTGAAAACAGTTATTTTTTTAAAAATGTTGATTAGATCCCCGGATATTTACGCCCCGCCGGTTTACCGGCTTCAGGCGAAAATTCCGAGGATGACATTATTGGATAATAACTAATATTAAGTTATCCAGTTTCTTGTGATTAAATTATAAGTGCAAATGGTGGATGCCTAGACATTAAAAGACGATGAAGGACGTAGCAATCTGCGATAAGCTTTGGGGAGGTGATAAGCAACCTTTGATCCAGAGATTTCCGAATGGGGAAACCCGGCGCGGCAAACCCGCGTCATCTGCAACTGAATACATAGGTTGCAGAAGGTAACCCGGCGAAGTGAAACATCTCAGTAGCCGGAGGAAAAGAAAAAATTATTATCCTTAGTTTCATCCGTTCTAATTTATTAGAGCGCTTGAATCTATGGATTGCATTCCGCGAGTAGTGGCGAGCGAAAGCGGAGCAGCCCAAACCTTAACAGTGTTATCGCCGTGAATCGTTTCCCGCAAGGGGAGTGTGTAGCGGTGATTTAAAGGAACGCCCGTTGCTGTTAGGGGGTGATGAATAAAGCGTTCGGCATGCGTTAATACCGAATGGAACAAAATTCTTAGCGGAACAGTTTTGGAAAAGCTGACTACAGAGGGTGAAAGTCCCGTACGCGAAAAGAATCGTAATTCCATTGCTTTAATCTAAAGTACCACAGAACTCGTGAAATTTTGTGGGAATCCGCCGTGACTATACGGTAAGGCTAAATACTTTTAATGATCGATAGTGAACCAGTACCGTGAGGGAAAGGTGAAAAGCAGCCCGATGAGGGCGATGAAATAGTATCTGAAACCATTTGCTTACAAACGAGTTGGAGTCCAAGGCTGTCGCAAGACAGATTCTGGATGACAGCGTTCCTATTGAAGAATGAGCCAACGAGTTTATTCTGCGTTGCCTGTTTAATCTCTTCGGAGAGAAGGCACAGTGAAAGCGAGGATTAATAGTCCGACCAATCGCAGCGCGGATAAGACCCGAAACGAGGTGATCTATCCATGACCAGGTTGAACCAGATGTAA
>Ga0172379_10005290_pt1 | contig 18165 bp, 20 predicted proteins | sample GrowelOW334metaG_FD_119756 | JGI IMG/M metagenome (GOLD analysis project Ga0172379, IMG submission 119756) | Groundwater microbial communities from an aquifer near a municipal landfill in Southern Ontario, Canada - Groundwater well OW334 metaG | ecosystem: Environmental > Aquatic > Deep...
CCAACCGTTGGGCTTGATCCACACATAAGACGTCAGATTTGGGCAAAAATCAAAGAACTTAAACATGAAGGCGTTACTGTTATCCTGACGACACACTATCTTGACGAAGCTGAAATTTTATCTGACCGCGTTTGTATTTTAGACAAAGGGCTTATCAAATTAATTGATACGCCGGAAAAGCTTTTGTCAGACTTTAAGAAAAAGAATTTAGAAGATGTATTTCTAGAATTAATGCAAGAGCCGCAAGAAAATATAGACAATAATAAGGAATCATTATGAGTATGATATTTCAAAAAGAAATCGCAAAGCGAGATCAAAAAGAAATCGCGAAGCGAGATCAAATTGATTTAGACATTTTAAAACAGTTAATACGATTAAAATTTACAAATGCCAAACAAGTTCTTCTGGACAAGTTTATCAACTTTTACATTTGGGCTGGCTGCTCAATGCTTGTAGCCGGTTACCTGATGCAATCTTTTGGAACTTCAGACGCATTTGGACCATTCCAACTTGGAGGAATAATAGCATCAGTTGGCATTTTTGAGCTTTATGGCAATGCAGTAACATTCGTGTCAGATCTGGAAGGCGATCAAACAATCGCATATTACTTAACACTCCCAACACACACATCAACTGTTTTGTGTAGCCACATATTTTATTATTCAACAATTGGAACACTCATGAGTTTTGCGTCATTGCCACTTGCTAAGTTGATTCTGTGGAATAGATTTGATTTTTTTGCCGTTTCATGGGTAAAACTGCTATTCTTCGTTATATTAACTAATGTATTTTGTGCAACAGCAACATTGTTGGCGTCAGCCCTCATTCCATCGATGGACAAATTTGATATTTTGTGGACGAGGGTAATGTTCCCACTGTGGTTTTTGGGGGGATATTCGTTTGCTTGGAATTCAGTTTATACAACTTCCCCAAAACTGGCATACGCCCTACTTTTAAACCCGATTATTTATATGTCTGAGGGCATGCGTGCAGCACTTCTTGGACAGGAAGGTTCAATAAATTTTTGGATTTGTAGTGCAATTTTATTAGTAATGCTGGTCGGAATTGCAGTTTGGTCATACAAAGCATTGAAAAAACGTCTTGATTTTGTTTAGGTTATGAACGAGGGCCCAGCAATGGGCCCAAAGTAAAAATATATTGGTGTTGAAGAAAAATAGAAATGTTAAGATTTAAATAAGTAAATTAAGAGTTATTGCGATTATTGGTTATAAAAGGGAAAGGAATTAACTTATGTACTCAAATAAAATAAAAGAAATTGATGAGTTACAGAAACAAATTAATGCATCAAGACCACTTAAAAAAAAACTTAGAGACAATTTAAAAGAATATTTTAAAATAGGCGTAACATATTCCAGTAATGCCCTGGAAGGCAATTCTTTAACCGAAACAGAAACAAAAATTGTTCTCGAAGATGGACTTACAATTGGAGGCAAACCCATGAGAGACCATCTTGAAGCTATCGGACACAGCCAAGCATACGATTTGCTATATAAGCTTGCCAAAAATCATGAAATAAAAGAAATCGATATTTTAAAACTACACAAGTTATTTTACTATCACATTGATATGAAAAATGCCGGTAAATATCGCAAGCAACAAGTTTTTATTACAGGCACAGAGTTTGTTCCACCGGCACCTAAACAAGTTCCAGCATTAATGAAAAATTTTATTGAAAGCATGGCCTCAATGCGGCCAAAGATTCACACTGTTGAATTTGCTGCACTTTTACATAAAGAGCTTGTTACGATACACCCATTTGTAGATGGTAATGGAAGAACGGCCAGACTTGTTATGAATTTGGCTTTGTTGCAAAATGGTTACGTCGTAACAATAATTCCACCAATACTAAGAGCTGATTATATCAATTTACTCAAGCGTACACAGGTTGAACCCAAAGATGATAAACCATTCATTGACTTTATTTCTACAATGGTCCATGAAAGTCAGAAAGATTATTTAAGTATGATTAATGCTTTGTAAATAACATAGTTAGACATGGATTTTAAATGAGTAAAAAAAATATTATTTTGTTTTTAAGCACAACTGTTTTGATATTCACACTTCCAGCGTGCAATTGGTTTTCCAAACCACCTACACGTGAAACAATACTTGATAAAATTGTTAATATTCCAGACAAGTTGGTTCTTGATATCCCACAGATACCGCCGCTGTGTGATGAATTACCCGGCCTTAAAAAAGGCTTTGCTGATATTTTAAATGGCAAACTTTATTACGAGGAAGAGGGTCAAGGTATTCCGCTTGTCCTGATTAATGGAGGCCCAGGTGGAACACACCACTGCTTCCATCCATATTTTTCACAACTCAAAGATGTTGCCAGAGTGATTTATTATGATCAACGAGGAACTGGAAAATCAAGCAGCGATGATACCGGTGCAACCTACACAGTTAAACAAGCGATCGAAGACTTAGAAAGCTTGAGACAATCATTAAAGATTGATAAATGGGCTGTGCTGGGACATTCTTATGGTGGGCTGTTAGCCCAATGTTATGCCCTTACATATCCGCAACATTGCATTGGATTAATTTTAGTGGCTTCTTCGACGGGTATTTCTGATAACACAATGCAACCAGTAAAAGAGAAAATGTTTATCTCTCAGGCCGAAAAAGATGCCATAGAAAGCATCAGAAGGATGGCCCGTGAAGGCAAGTTAACTTCGGCTCAGTGTATTTACAACACATATCTTGCCGGTGATTGGAAGCACTGGTTTTATTACAAACCAACTAATTTTAAAGATGAATTGGCAAGGCATGCTCTTTATGGATACAATGTTGCACCAGGCTTTGAAGAACTTATGCGTATTGAGAGTGATACAAAAATACCCCAATCAGATTTTTTAAAGGGTAAATTTGATGACTTTGAAATTCCAACTTTAATTTTAGAAGCTAAGTGGGAATTGGCATGGTGGAACCCGGAGAGAATTGATGATATGCGTAAAAATCATCCGCACGCGCAATTGGAGATTTTTGAAAAATCTGGACACATGATATTTGTTGATGAATCAGAGAAATTTTTCTCATTGATCAGAGATTTCTTGAAAAAAGCGAATGAGACTAAAATTACTTACAAACCAGACAACAGGCTGACATGGCCGGAATTCAAATCTGATGCGAAAGTAAAAGCGTTTATGGATAAGGTTCATGGCAAAGATAAATAAAAAAATAGGATAGCATGAAAAACATTAGAACACTGGAAAGAATATTAGATCTTGAACCAAATTTACCAATACTTGATGAACACTCACTCATAATATTTGATGTAGGAAATGTGCTTTTAAAATTCAAAAGTCCCTTATTTAATGCATATTATGAGAATGTTAGAACTTACTGGTATGAACGGCTTGGCAAAGAATATGATAAACCACAATTTGAAAAGTTATGGAGTATAATTCTACAAAAAGAATACGACCTCATTCATCTTGTTGAGAACCAAATTCCACTCATCATTAAAAATCTTCAGCAATCCAACACAAAAGTGATGGCCTTAACTCGTACACGCTTGGGAAGTATCGGTCAAATCTCAAATCACGAAGATTTGCGCCTTGCCAAATTAATGGAACATGGAATTGATTTTAGTCAGTCTTCCCCATCTCCAGATAAATTTGTTTTAACAGAAGTTATAAGTCAAAGCTCATTTCCAATTTATAAAAATGGAATCTTATTTGTAGAAAAAGAATCAAAAGGCATAGCCTTAGATGCTTTCTTACAAAGAATCAAATGGACACCTTCAAAGGTGTTTTTTGTAGATGACAAAATTAGCTACATACAATCTGTACAGACAGTAATCGAGAATCGTGGAATTCCTTTTATTGGATTTCATTATACATCCAGTTTAAACAATCTTCCAAAACTTGATGAAACAGTAATAGAACAACAATTTAAGCATTTGATTGAACATGAAGAGTGGTTATCTGAAGAAGAAATACAGAAATTAAAATAATTGAGGAAATTATGATAAATAAAGAAACAATAGAAGAAGTTAAGAATCGGTTGGTTAAGACTTACAATCCAATTGCCATCTATCTCTTTGGCTCATATGCCTGGGGAACCCCGACTGAAGACAGTGATTTAGATTTGATGGTCGTTGTTGAGGAATCAAATGAAAGACCAATAAAAAGAAGCTTTGAGGGATACAAGGCATTGTGGGGACTTGGAATTTCTAAAGACATCATTGTTTATACTAAAAGTGAGTTTGAAAAAGCTGCACAAAAGGAAATGTCCCTACCCAACAAAATCAAATCTAGAGGGAGAGTAATTTATGCTAGAGCATAAAGCTTGGTTGTTGAAAGCAAAAAGTGATTTAAAATCAGCAAAAAAATTATTTAAAGATGACGATGAAACGCTTGATACTGCAGCATATCACACTCAACAATGCGTAGAAAAGGCATTAAAAGCGTTTCTTGTTTTTAATCACCGAGTTCCACCAAGAACACATGACTTAGAAAAGCTTTTAGAATTATGCGTGATTTTTGATCAGTCCCTTAAATTTTTAGCTGATGAAGTTATAACATTGATCCCATACGCAATTTATTCAAGATACCCTGACGATTACTTCGAAATTTATAGATCTGATGTTGAAGCAGCTATAATAATAGCACTCAAAATATTTAACCTGATACGAAACAAAACAGACGTTAAAGATAATCCCAATCTTACCATTTTTGATATTCAAGATACGGAATAAAAAGAGGATCTTGTGTTTAACTTAAGATTAATACTAATCCCCATATTATTTTTGGTTATGTCAGGATGCACAAACAGGGAGGAATATAATTTGAGTAACAATAAAATTCATACCGGCCAAGTAACCATCACTACTGCAACAGGTATAAAACTTTATACAGAAAATTTCGGAGAAAAAACTAACCCTGCAATTCTGCTAAGCTCCGGAGCAATGGCACCGGCAAGATTTTGGATTGATGATTTTTGCCAAGAATTAGCAAACTCAGGATATTTTGTTATTCGATATGATCATCGGGACATGGGATTATCTTCAGCCATAGATTATACAAAAAAACCGTATAGCTTAAACGGTTTAGCATCAGACGCAATTGCCATTCTTGATGGTTACGGCATTAACAAAGCACATATAGTCGGTCATTCCATGGGTGGAGCAATTGCACAACTTCTAGCGTTGGATTATCCATCAAGAGTTGCAAGCATTACGCTAATATCTTCTTCTGTTTTAAGTAGTCCTGAACTGAACCCACAAGAAAAAAATTCGCTTGAAAAAACGTGGCAAGAAATGATGCAAAATAAACCAACAAAAAATTATGCTCAAAGTGTTGATGGTTTTTTGAAGTCATATGAGTATCTACACGGAACAATTCCATTGGATAAAAATATTGCACAACAATATATAAAAGACATGTATGAGCGCACACTGCCCCAACATCTTGAGTGGTTTGAGAAATTTTCAGCAGGCATTGAGCCATTGCACAATCATGTCAAAGCACAACAAAATTTGCCTGATCGTACGAAAGAGTTAAAGAATATAAAAATTCCGGTTTTTGTCGTACACGGCGAAATGGATTGCTTAGCTTTCCCAAGAATTATAAAAGAATATTGCGCCGATCTTATTCCAAATGCAAAAATGCATATTATTCAAGGCATGGGGCATATGATATTAAGCAAGCCTCTGTTTAAAAATATTAAAGATATTATCGTAACGAATCTAAAGGATCAAAAATGACTTTATTAAAAAAATTAAGTTATACAGCATGTTTGGGAATAGTAATTTTATTTACAGGAGGTTGCATGAATAATACAACAAGTAGCAAATCCGGAACGGTAATTATTCTCAACGGCCCATCTTCAGTCGGAAAATCAAGTATTATTAAAGCATTTCAGGCTAAACAATCCATCCCTTGGCTTTCGATTGGAATAGATAATTTTTTTGTTGGAGTACTCCCACCCAAATTTTATCTCGAAAGTAAACCGGAACACTATGTTGTTATGCGTGGGGTATCTTCGGAAGATAAAGATGGTAAATTATTCACACTTGATGTTGGCACAGAGGGACAAAAAGTAATCAAGGGCATGCATCGAGCTATAGCCGCATACGCAAATGCCGGCAACAATGTAATTGTTGATTATATAAAATATGAACAGGCATGGCTCCCTGATTTAAAAGAAGCCTTGCATGGCATAAATGTCATTTGGGTTGGGGTTACGGCATCATTGGAAACAATTCAACAGCGAGAAAAGAAACGAGGCACATCACCTGAAGGTCATGCCCGTAGCCATTATCACACGGTTCACCAAAGCATAAACTATGATTTAATGTTAGACACCGATAACTTAACACCTGAACAAGCAAGTGATGAAATTATTAAACTTATGCAAGACAAAAAATAAAACAAGTTAAGACGCAAGCATATTTACACACATGCTCTGATGGAATTAAAATTGTCCAAATTCAAATAAATCGGAGGATATCTCCTCAAATATCCCAATCAATACATTAGTATTGATTTTTTCAATCGTTTTTTTTATATCTTCTCTTGCTTTACTTATTGCACCAAGCGGATCATTTTTAGATATCCCTACTCCTAAAACGGCTACGTAAACACCTGACTCTGATGCATTCACAGCAATTCCCCGAACTATGGCAAAAAATCCATGTGCGATCGTAAAATCGCCTGTAATTTTGGAAGGATTGCGAACAAACACGTCCCAAGATCGACCATCTTTGACTCCAAAATCCACCACCTCTCGCTGAATATCAACTTGAGCTTTTTGTAAAGCTGAAAGTCCTGATTCCGAACCATAGGCATACTTATATGCTATTTGACTGTGATATCCATATTTTTCACAAGCAATGGCAATTGCAAAAAATGCATCTAATTTTGAGTATAAAATTGACACAATAAAACACAGGCCAAGAAACGTTATAGTTTTTCTCATACGAAATCCCCCCTATAAAATTAAGCCCCTAATATTTACTTAATGTAACATTTAGAGAATCTTTTCCGTTATTCTTTTAAAAAAAATCAGGATTTCTTTGTTCTAGGCAACAAAATTCGATTAGATTTTGATCGATTGTAATCAAGTTTTATGGCCTGTTAATATTTATGTAGGAAGCTGAAAATCAATATATCAGAACGGGGGACATTAAAATGAATTATAATCTATTAATTTTATATATATTTTGTCTATTTTTCACAAATATTTATACAAAAGACAAGGCAATCATTGTCGGCGCAACTTCAGGAATGGGAAGGCAAGTTGCAAAAATGCTTTCTAAAGATTACGATGTAGGACTGGTCGGACGAAGATTAAATCTGCTTGAATCATTAAAATCAGAAATTCCAACAAAATCTTATATCAAACAGATAGACGTAACACAAACAGAAACTGCCATCCAAAAATTATTTGAGTTAATTGAAGAAATGGGCGGACTTGATTTGATTGTTATCAGCATAAGTGCAGCAAATGATAATCTTGAAACTAAAAAAAATTTTGAAAAAGATAAAAATACAATCGATGTTGACCTGTTCGGATTTTGGATAATGGCTGACACAGCACTATCTTTTTTTGAAAAACAAAAATCGGGACATTTGGTTGGAATCTCTTCAACAAGCGGCTTGAGAGGCGATGCCAAATGCCCTGTTTACAGCGGAGCAAAAGCATTTATTTCAAGATATCTTGAGGGGGTTAGAAATCAGATGATTCAAAAAAATATTCCAATTTATGTTACAGACATTATTCCCGGCTGGGTTGAGATAGAGGCAGAAGATGTTCATAAAATTCCCGGCGCTTACTGGGTGGCTACAACTCAAAAGGCTGCTCAACAAATTTGTGATGCTATCAAAGCCAAAAAGAAAAAAGCTTATATTACAAAACGCTGGCAACTAATCGCCTGGCTTTATGATATAACACCTGATTTTATTTACAATGCCATTGGTGGATTTTGATAGCATACGCCTAACTAAAAAGCCTTTCTCTTTTTTTGAGAATTATATTTTCTCAATTTAAAAGAGAAAGGCTTTTTAGTTTTTAATTACCAAATCTGTTGTAATTTATATCTGTTAAGACTTCTTAAAAAAAGCAATTACTGGTTCAAGCTGCTTTTTTTCTTTAGTAATTTCTGCTTGTCTGGCTTTAACCTTACTTATATCCATCACACTGCTCGGATCAACCCCTGACATATGACGTTGCCATCTTGCACTAATATCTTCAAACTCTTGTGTTAGCGCCTGCAATTTGGATTCCAAATTATCCAATGTTATTGTGGGTTTATCTTTTAAAAATTTTCGGATCGCGTTTAGCTCACTAATTTGACTTAATAATGTATTTTTTTGAGCTGTAAGCTGCACAAAGTTTTCACATGTCGATATCATGGATTTTGTATCTTCATTATTTGCAATACCTCGCTGCTTTAAAATATCACTTACTTTAGTATATATTTCTCGTCCACGAATAAAATCTTTTACATCACGTATAAAACTTTTTAGTGATCTTAGATCATCTGCTTTCGCCTTTACATAAAGGTTATACTCCCTTGTTTTTTCCTTTAATTCTTTTATTATTTTCACAGCTTTTTGATAAGATTCGCTTTCTTGAACATCTCTCAAGTTTTTTTCAATTCTAGCAATTTGTGGCTTCAATGTTTGTTTCAATTGTTCTTGTTCGATTTTTGCAACTGCCGATTGCGCCCAACCTGTTTTGGTTTCTTTTGCTTCGCGTAAATAACCCCTAGCCCCATAAAGTATGACATGTCTTCTGTCTGCAAGCTCTTTATATTCATCTTCTCTATCAGATCCTTTCAAAGCGCTTGCTCCTTCTGGACTGTTGAAATATTCAAATGATTCAAATGCTCTGGCTGCTCCGGATACCCTATCTGCAGCACCCATTGTATAATCTTGCGGAGGATTAACTCTGTATTGACCACACTTAATTAATTTTATTCTAAGATCTACAATTGCGCTCTGAATTTCGCTATGTTTGGGAGTTCCTTTTCTTGTCATATTTAACATTCGATCGAGGTCTTCTAATGTTTTAATTCCAACACTTTGCAATGGAGAGCTAGCATAATTAAAAGATCGTGCTTTTTTTATTAAAATGTCAGCCGCATCTGGCCTTTTCGCCGCCTTAGCTGGTTTTTCCATCGCCATAATTGAATTAAAAAATAAAGCACAGATTATAGCAGTGCCTAAAAACTTACCTAAACTTCGCATATTCCCGCCTTTCTTCTTTTTGAGGTGTCATAATGCACTCAAATACGCTGCACATCATGAAAACCTGTTAATATTTCACATATCAATACTAATTGTAATAAATCTATGCAAAGCAAATCAAGATTATAGTTATATTTTATGTAAATACTAGTCAAATAGTAAAGTTTGATATGGGGATTGGTAGCTTTTGAAAGTAACTGTTTTTTTAAGCGCAACTCTTAGCTGCATTATGATGCTTATCAGCAAAGTTTTTGATACTTCCAACCCCAGATTTACTGTAAGAAAGATCACGTATATTTATTTTTGCAGAACCACAACCAGAAACGGTGACCACTCCTGTTTCTCCGACTAAGTTTTTCCCATTAAATGAACCACAGCCTGATACCAAAATAGTTTGTTTTTTTGCAATCCCAGAATTGATATTCAAGCTACCCACGCCGGTTAATTGAGCATCGAGAGAATCAGCTTCGAGATCTTGTACATTCAAAGATCCCACTCCACTTAAAATTAACTTTAGTGACGGTGTTTGGAGTTTTTTTATTTCAATGCTGCCAACGCCTTGATTTTTTACTAAACATAAATTTTTTACTAAAACACAAATCTTCAGATTTTTCATATTTCTGTAACATTTCCATTTAATCATTCTCACCTTCAGTATTCCATCTTCAACAACTGTTTCAATTATTGGAATAATATTGCCATCAGCCTCTATTTTTACTGATTCATTTGGACCTTGAACTATCTCAAGAGAACCAACTAAATTAAAATCAATTTTATTAAAATCTCCAACGTTACGAAATTCAGAAATTACTTTGCCTGAGCAGATCCACGAGCAAAAATTGCAACCCAAAACTGTTGCCATTAATAGAATGAATGCAATAAAAACTAATAGCATAATCCAGTAATTCATTTTAAACCTAACACTTTTAGACTAAATTTTAGTTGATTTTAAATAACGATTAACATTATCAGTCCCACTATAAATAGTCAAAACCATTGTATTTCAAACAACCTCAGCATAAAAGAATTGGGCTATGCCACTTAAAACCATAGCATTGCCCAATTTTTTTATCAGCTTACTTTTGCAACATTATTTTTCAGAAGATAAATCCGTTAATGTTGCAGCCGTTTTTTGCAAAATCCAATCAGACATAGTTTTTAATACCACTGGCGCAATCGTTTCTTCAATAGTCCCATATTCAGCCAATGCCCCTGTTTTACAAGTCTGGAGAGAATGATTTAGATTTGGAAATTCAACTGCTGTAACATCACTATTTTCAGCGGTCTTAAGTGTTTCAGTAATAATAGAAATTGATGGTTGCGACGATGTAATCCAATCATGATCTCCATAAAGCGCCAACATAGGAACTTTAATTCGTGCAAGCATATTTTCAGGCTTGCAGCCAATAAAATAACGGTACCATGGTGAATTGTAAACACTGACCATGCCTTCAATTTTGGCCTGCGTAATTGCGAATGGAATCTTCTCAGACTCAAGCTTTAACTGTTCAGGTAGATTGTTCCAATAATCGTGCAAGACTTTTTCTAGCTTAACCTTGGCTATTTCAGAACTTGCCTGATTTACTATCGTAAGAATCTGTGTCCGTAACTTATGATCTTGATCAAGAAGCTCTTTGCTTGCACCATCAGCTTTTAATTGTTTGGCAGTCTGAATAACTAGTCCATCAATGTCTGCTTGAACAACGCCGGCCATGAGAACAACAAAGGCAACGTCAGCGGATTCCGCAGCAATCATGCTTGAGATCATGCCCCCTTCGCTATGCCCGATTAATCCGATGCTAATTGAGTTCAAGTCTTTGCGAGTCTTTAAGTACTCAATTCCAGCAAGTACGTCATCGGCAAAATCTCGGCTCGTAGCGCTAGCATAATCACCAGTTGATTTACCAACACCACGCTTATCGAACCGCAGAACTGCAATCCCATTCTGCACCAAATATTCCGCGAGAACCAAGAACCGTTTATGCCCCATCAACGTATAATCACGATCGTTAGGACCATAGCCAGGCACTAAAATTACTGTGGCTACAGACTTTTTATTAATCGGAGTTGTTAGTGTTCCGGAAATTGTTATTCCAGCCTTGTGGCTCTGATAACTAACATCTTCTGATTTAATCAACATTTCATTTCTTTCAGTTTTTTCAGTTAAACAAGTATTTATTAAAAATACACCCATGCATAGACACAAACCAAGTGTTATGCGATTAGCATATAACATTTAATATTCCTATAAATTAATCATAGATCCTGAATCAAGTTCAGGATGACAAAACGGAAAACAAAACACAGTATCAGTGAAAATAATTACACGATACTGGTCAAATTAAGGGAAAGTATTCTAGCACAGCAGCCATCAGCCACTGATACTTAGAGACTTAAATGATAACCGAAAAAACTTTCATACCGGCCCCGCTATTTTTAGAGGCAAATAAATTGTAACTACATGCTTATAGTAAGCGTAAATGGGCAACTTTGCAAAATTACTTTAATTTAGGTCATTTTCCCAGATTTTTTCAAAACCTAACCCAATCTAAAGATCATTTTTTAAACAAATCATTCTCGACACGGTGACACAAAAGAGATACACTTTAATTATACAAATTATTAAAAATTTTACTTTTTAAAGGATATTTTATGCCAACAAAAAATCCACGATTAAATATCACGTTTAGCCAAGATGAAGCAGAACTTATTACATCATTGGCGAAACAAAAACGCAAATCAATTTCTTATATTGCAAAAGAACTGATTTTAGAAGCACTTGAAAGACATGAAGATATGGCATTATCGGCCATCGCAGATGCACGAGAAGAAGATGCAAAAAAGAAAGCAGAGAAAAGAATTTCTCACAAAGATGCTTGGAAGTAACGTGTACAACATAGAATACCTTAAAAAAGTAGTTTCTGCTGATATTCCAGCACTCCCCAAATCTATTCGCAAACAAATTAAACAAGCAATTGAAGAACGACTTTCCGTTGATCCAATTGGGTTTGGCAAACCGTTACGTTACAATCTTAAGGGCTTCCGGCGCCTGCGAGTTGGCGATTACAGAATTGTTTATAAAATCGAAAATAAAGTGGTACTAATCTCTGCAATTAAACATCGCAAAGATATTTATGAGTAACAAAATTAAATGAGTTATTTTCATTTTACGCTAATTTTGAAAATAAGAACTATTCTTATTTTCACAGACGCAAATAACGAAGTTTTGTAAAAATCACCGAAAATTAATTTCCCTAATTTTTTTTGATATGTTTAAGTTTTAGGCCTGCTCTAATCTCATAATCAACCACAAAACCAAATCTATTGAATACTGCTTGAGCCCTAGTATTTTCGCGTTGAACAAAAAGATCAATTTGTCGAGCCTCAGGCAATAATTTAAAAATCGAAAAAACCAGTTTCCTGCTCAATCCACGTCCCTGCGCCATTGGAATAATCGCCAGCGGATCTAATGTTACACAATCTTGCACCACACAATCTTGTGTAAATTTTGGTCCAAGATAAAACACGGCATATCCCAAAATCTTGGTTGATTCAACGTCTTTTATTGTTACCACAAACGATATGTTGCACTTAGCTTGCTGACTTTGAATACATTTGCTCATTTCATATGCATTTTGTTGTTGAAGCCATTTTGTTGCCATTGCAATTTTTTCATCTTCGACACCAGTTTGCAACGTCTGATGAGAAAATGCAGCAATCATTACAGGAATAAGTTCTTTTTCTAATTCAAGCAATTTTTGATAATCGGTAAATTTATGCCACTCAATCAAAATATTGTTACCAGTTTTATCTTGTTCGGTCCAAGAACCATGCTCCATGCCCAATAAACCAGCCGGAACCAATACTAAAACTAAGATTTGAACTCGTTTTGAAATATTCATTTTAACCTAAATTTAAAAACCAATTTTATTCAAATTTTCTGCGATTTTAATGTATGGGTTAAGACTACCAGTGTGGTCAAAATAATCAAAATCATGGGATTCACGCTTGAATTAATTCAAAACTGATTCTTTTTTAGACCGTTTTACAGGCGGCGCCTCCATACCATCACCTCTTCCAGAACTTTCGACTTCTAACTCTTCTAAGCCATCCATTGTGAAAGTTTTTGTGACGTGCTGCGTTGAGAAATAAAAATCTTCAAAATATTTTCCCACATTTACTTCGAAAGCCTTTGGGGCTACAGCTTCTTCATCCCAGGATGTTCCTATGTTCCGAATAAAGTTAAAGCCAAGATCCGGCAAAATTTTACAAATTTGGTATATATGCATGTTACCGGCACAAATAAATATAGATTCATGCTGTGGATTGCAATATATTTCATGTAAAATTTTTGCATCAATTCGTGATGCATTGCAAATATCAATGATAATTTGTTTTTTAACCCCGATTGAATCTTCCATAAGCATTTTTTTTGTTAAGTCTAAATGCTTATAAAATCCTAAATATGAATCATAGTCATCTTCAAATAACTTCTCAAACCCTTCAATATGTAAAGAACCATTGTGCAAAAACTTATCACATCCTGTATATGGATGTTTTAGAGTAAATTTGTTTAATTCTTTAGTAAATTCTAAATTAAAAGGACTATTTAATATTTTTTCATAAAAAGCATTCAATACACGTCCATCATTGTAAGATTTCAATTCATTGCTTACCATATAATTTTTTTCTAAAATATCTTCGAGAACCCAATAAAACCTAAATTCAATATTCTTATTAGGAACCCCTTGTTGTTTGCAAAATTGGGTTAGGCCAATCAATGGTGAAATGCTTTGATTTGCAATTATTGGAGAATTCTCTGGAAGCAGAGAACTATAATCCTTATTTGGATTATAACTAAGACTAGATTTCCATCCACCAGGAGTTTTTTCAAAAAAATCACTTTCTATAGCCTTGTAAAATGGATCAAATATCAACGAATCGGCTACTCCCATACCTAGTAAGGCAACAATTTGGGGACTAAGTTTATCCTCGGCAACAACAAAAGCATTAATACGTTTTGCAGCATTAATCAAATCAATGCGCTGAGGAACTGCTTTTGCAGCCCCATGTTTGTCTGAAAACAAAAAAAGTTTTTGCCGCCCATTGCTCCATTCTTGGATATTATGAAAATACCCACGTAAACAGACTGGAAATAATAAAAAAATCCCAAAAATCACGTATGCTTTAAATATTTTTTTTAATAATTTCATTAAAAACCTCCATTTAACTTCATTGTTTTATCGCTCCATAAGGAGCATGAAAACACTCAAAATAATTTTTTATATCCACAGCAAAAATATGTTGCTCTGATTCTGCATCCCACGATGTACCTATATTACGAATTAACTCAAAACCAATCTTGGACAAAATAGAACTAACATCAACCATATGACCTCCCCCTGCACATACGAATATGAATGGACATGAAGAGTTACAATATATTTCATGAAGAATTCTTGCTGCAATAAGTGGTGAATCATAAGCACGAATTATTAGCCGTTTTTTAGTACTAAATGGCTTTAATTCAAGCGATTTTCTATTTTCAGAAGATCGGCTATAGGCCCCCAAATATGTGTCTGAAATCTCTTCAAACAAGTCATCGAATACTTTATCATATAATAAATCATTATCTATAAACTTTTCAACATTTGTATAAGTATTACTACTAACAAAAGTACGTAATACTCTTGTAATTTTTGCGTTAAATTCATTAAAAAGTATTCCATCATAAAACGTCTTAAGAATAGGGCTGTCATCATAATGACTCAATTCAGCAATTGCATTTCTATGTAGATCTAAAACATCTTCGAGAACTTCATAAAATCGAAACTCAATATTTTTCGTGAATATTCCATGTTGTCGGCAAAATTGAGTCAACCCAACTAGTGGCGAAAAATGTTGATTGGCGACTGTTAAATAATCGGAAGGAAGCAAATGACTATAATCAACATTAGGGTTATAGCTAAGCTTGGCTTTGAGTACCCCCCTAATTATTTCCTCATAACAATCACAATAAATTCTCCGATAGAGCGGCCATAAACTTGATGCTTCCAAAACATTTTTTAACCCTCCCGGTAATTTTACTTTACTCCACGCTATCGAATCTAAGCCAATAATAGCAACATCAAGCTTGTCTTCTGCAACAACAAATGCGTTCATGCGTTTTGCAGCATTTATTAAATCAATGCGTTGAGGGAAAGGCTCTTTTGTCTCAACATGCTTATCAGAAAATAAAAAAAGTGTTTGGGCGCCATTGGACCATTCTTGAAGATTATAAAAATAACCGTGCAAAGAGACTGGGGACAATAAAAAAGCCCACAAAATCACGTATACTTTAATCAGTTTTTTAAATAATTTCATCAAAAACATCCTTGTGTCTTCCCATTTAAAAATCTAGGCGTATTATTTCATCCAAGAGTAAGATTGAAACGAAATCAACTCCATCTTGGTGTCTGAATACTCTTGTTCACCTTGAAAAAAGCTTCGTTCTATTTCAACCTGATTTCTCTTTGCTATGCCAGTCTGCTTATATCCAAGGGTCCGTAAACATTCTTCCATTGCTATTGCATGGTAAGAACCAGTAAAAATCGCAACATCACCGTTGAACATAATCGCTTCCCATAACATATTGGCATTTGTTAACTGCCAAAGTAAATCGGCCGTCCAGAAATCTTGTCCACGATAACCAATAAATAATTTCATCCAAGCTGCATATTTGATTGGATTGTGTGGCATTTCGTTCCAAATTACTTTTATAGGCTTGGAATTAATCTCTTCACTTGAAAATCCTCCAGACAACAAAATACTTTTTGCTTTACCAATTAGCTCAAGCATTCCCTGTTTTTGTTCTAAAAAAATATTTTTTAGGGCTGATCCTTGAGGGACTTGCTCGATATAATGGTCAATTTCATTAGCTCGCGCAAAAACATCACCAAAAGTAAGGCTTTCAAATGCTGTATCCAATTGGGTGAAAATCTGGTCAGGAAGTGTTGATCTACCCTTGCAGCGTTTTTGCCATTCACAAAATAATGGAAATGTTAAAAAAGGCACAACCCGAGCATCAAAGCTTTTAATAATTAGATTGACACCCAAATCTCTTCCAACCCATTCATCAAATTGTTGCAAAAATCTTTGATGATCCCCAAAAGCCATTTCAAGACTTTGAGCCAGTTGCCTGTACTGCGGCTCTCTCATATAATTTTCAACCAACATAAGCAGCGGCCGAGTACGAGTCGCTGCGCTATCTATAACAGTTTCTCGAATATGGTTAAAATGTTGTGCGTTTTGCTCAGGTGTTCCATTCGTATGATTATCAAAATAAATACAAATCGTTTTATCGTTCTTAACCCAACGAGTAGTCCCAATAACTCCGGCATTACTGAAAGGTTGCTTACAAAATAAACAAAATAATAAAATAAATAATAGTTTTTTCATAAAACCCCCTAACTAAGTAAACTTGAAAATTGTAAAATAAAATTTGGAATATTGCCACTTGATGGCCAGCCAAACGCATACTAGTCTGACTTCCCCCCATCAGTCATAGTATGACATAATGACTAAATAACACAAAAAAGCCTTATATAAACGAAATTTACTGTAAAAAAGCTGCAATATTTCAGGTTGTAACATGAAAAACCGGTTTATAGCTATCATAAGGCTAAAAAATACTCTTCAAAATTGGTTATTTATTACCTAAAAGAATCTTGGTAAAAATTAAAAATACTTAACTATTTGTCCTTAATATAATTCAAAACAGCTTGAGCCCCCTGTTCCGGATTATGCGTTTTAGTATCGACGATAACGTCATAATCAAAACGCGGATAAACATAATATCCAATATTCTTAGGAAATGCTTTTAATGCAACATGCTGCGTTTCAGACAATAGACACATATGCTTTTTTTTGTATTTTGACTGTGAATATTTTCTAATAATTTTATGTACATCCCCACCATTCACATATTCCAAGAACTTCTCACCCTTATAATCAGTGGAAATATCAAAGCAGTACATATAATTAATCACAACCCAATCAAGCTCTCTATGTGTCTTTTTATTTTTGGATAAATTACGCTGTTTTATTCTATCTATCAAACTGTTCCATGGACAATGCGCCAAAACATAGGTAATGTCCATTTCATCAAACTCAGAAAGGCAACTTACAAAATCCACTCCATCCCAAAGATGTATCGGAGACTCAACAACAACGTTTTGACCTTGCATGGCCAACCTTTTTACCTCTCTATACATCTTTAACGTTGGTTCGATTGCCATTCCACCTTTTAAATCGTCATAAAATTTTTTCTGAAACTTATATTTGCTTTTGTCACTTAAAAAATTAACCGCCGTAAAAAAGTTACGCATAACCAATCCACTGATAAAAAATGCCAAAAATTTGCCATAATGTTTTGTAATAAATTTTTTGAGTATCAATGGCATAACGTACTCATCAAAAGCAAATGACTTTGCATTAAGTTTTTGTGCTATAATTTTTGCCATTGACGATTTACCGGCAGAACATGAACCTGTTACAAAAATGATTTTCCCTTGTTGATCTTCCGGCAATGCTTGCTGTTCTAAAACAGACTCATTAGGAATATCTTTATTAGTAATATTTTGTTTATTTTTCGTATGGATACCTGATGCTGCTAATGAAAATACCAAACCTGTTGAAATAAAGCCCATTAGAATAAAAAGATATTTGAGATTCTTAAACATATCGCTCCCCCCTCTCCCCGCAACATAGTTTAACTAATAGTAATACTAGAAAAGAGAGGTAAGCAAAGTCAATATATTGGAGGATCTTTATTACTGGGCTTATTTAGCAGAAGAATACACACTCACAATCTAGCATCCCCCCCTTGACTGATGCCTAATTATTTGGCATATTAATACATAATAATTAGGTATTAATAAAGTATGAAAAAAATTAATAAAACAAGATA
>Ga0172379_10005291_pt1 | contig 18163 bp, 19 predicted proteins | sample GrowelOW334metaG_FD_119756 | JGI IMG/M metagenome (GOLD analysis project Ga0172379, IMG submission 119756) | Groundwater microbial communities from an aquifer near a municipal landfill in Southern Ontario, Canada - Groundwater well OW334 metaG | ecosystem: Environmental > Aquatic > Deep...
TAGCCGCTGGATTTTCTCGCGATATCCGCACAGCCGTTTTTACTAAAGTAGAAAGTTTTTCACTTTATGAGTTTGACACTTTTTCAACCGCCTCATTAATCACTCGCACCACTAATGATGTTCAGCAGATTCAAATGGTTATGACCATGCTTTTACGGATGTCTTTAATGGCGCCATTCATGGGTGTCTGGGCGATTATTAAAGCCTATCATAATGCTCCATCAATGACCTGGATTATGGGTTTAGCTGTAGGAGTACTTATTGCTATCGTCGCAATTTTATTTACTATTGCTATTCCGCGTTTTAAAATTCTTCAGAAACTCGTCGATCGCTTAAATTTAGTTAGCCGAGAAATTCTTACCGGCTTAAGAGTTATTCGCGCTTTTAATCGCGAATCGGTCGAGGAGCAAAAATTTGATTGCGCCAATATTGAGTTAACAAATGTTAATTTGTTTGTTAATCGGCTGCTCGTTATTATGCAACCGATGATGACGGTAATTATGAATATCACGAGTTTGGCTGTTATCTGGTATGGCGCGCGTCTCGTTGATCTTGGTAATTTGCAGATTGGCCAAATGCTAGCTTTTATGCAATATGCCATGCAAGCGGTGTTCTCTTTCCTTTTAATTACTATGGTGTTTATTATGGTTCCAAGGGCGTCAGTTTCGGCTGACCGTATCGGCGAAGTTTTAGCGACCGAAGCGACAATTAAAGATCCCGAGAAGCCGGTTGATGTTACTTTAATTCACAACGGCAAAGTTGAATTTGATAATGTTACTTTTTCTTACGCCGGAGCCGATGCGCCCGTTATCTGCGATATAACATTTACCGCTTTGCCCGGACAAACAACCGCCTTCGTTGGCAGTACTGGCAGCGGAAAATCAACCATAATTAATTTAATTCCGCGTTTTTACGATGTGACAAAGGGTACAATCAAAATTGATGGCGTCGACATTCGCCAGATGCGTTTAGAAGATCTTTATGCCAAAATCGGTTATGTTCCGCAAAAAGGCGTACTTTTTTCTGGTACGGTTGAAAGTAATCTTAAGTATGGCGCGCCGAACGCTTCTGCTGATGAGGTTAAACAAGCGGTGGAAATTGCCCAAGCTAAAAATTTTGTGGAAAAACTTAAAGGGCAATACGAGGCTGAAATTTCTCAGGGTGGGACGAATGTTTCTGGCGGACAAAAACAACGTCTATCCATTGCCAGAGCTATTATTCGCCAACCGGAAATTTATATTTTTGATGATAGTTTTTCCGCTCTTGATTTCACGACTGACGCGAAATTGCGTCAGGCTTTAAGTCTGGCTACAAAAAACAAAACCGTTCTTATTGTTGCCCAGCGCATTAGCACTATTATAAACGCGGATAAGATCGTCGTGCTTGATGAAGGCATGATTGTTGGTCAGGGTACGCATAGTGAACTTATGGAATCTTGCCCGGTTTATCGAGAAATTGCTTCATCGCAGTTATCTGAAGAAGAGTTAAATAGCTATCTCGGCCAGGCGCCGAATCGATTGGCAATGGAGGGAACTATATGAGCAATAATTCTAAAGCTACTTCAAGGAAAAATCAGAGTTCTTCGATAAAGCCGCTACGCATTAATCCGCGGGGCGGGGGTGGTAATCCAATGGGTATGATGGGCGTCGTTCAGAAGCCGAAAAATTTTAAAAAGACGATGCGTCAGCTCGGCGAATATATTAAACCGTTCTGGCTATCGTTAACAGTAGTATTCATTTTTACCATTGCCAGCACTATTTTTGTTATCGTTAGTCCGAAAATTCTCGGTCAGATGACAAACCAGGTGGTTAATGATTTTGTAAGTCGCACGGCTTATGATCAGATATTAATTAAACTACCACCAGGCACAAAAATTCCGCCTGGTACAACTGGCACTGATTTTCTTAAACAATTACCGCCAACCGTAGTTAATAATATTCCGTCAGCTTCGCTTAGCACTATTGCCACGCTCGACATGTCAAACCGCCCAGCCTTTAATTACAAGAAACTCATCGCTATCGCTATTGAGCTACTTATTTTGTATTTTTTAAGTGCCATTTTTAATTATCTTCAGAGTTGGATCATGACGAATGTTACTCAGAAAATTACTTACCGTTTTCGTCGCGATATCTCTACGAAAATCGGCCGTATGCCGCTTAGATATTTTGACCGGACGACTCATGGCGAAGTTTTAAGCCGAATTACTAATGACGTCGACACCGTCAGCCAGACCTTAAATCAATCATTAACGCAGATTATTTCTTCGGTGGTTATGATTATTGGTATTTTAGGAATGATGTTGTCAATCAGCTGGCAGATGACTCTCGTTGCTCTTATTACCTTACCGTTAAGTTTCGGCTTAATTGGTTTAGTCGTTAAGCGTTCTCAAAAATATTTTAAGATGCAGCAGGATACTCTAGGGCACTTAAACGGACACATTGAAGAAATGTATGGTGGTCATAACGTTATGAAAGTTTTTAACGGTCAGCAAAGATCCATTGCTACTTTTACAAAACATAATACTAATTTGTATGGTAGCGCCTGGCGCGCGCAGTTTTTGTCCGGTTTACTTTTCCCGATTATTAATTTTGTTGGCAATATCGGTTATGTTGGTGTTACGGTTTTCGGTGGCTACCTCGCCATAAACGGGCGAATTAATATCGGAGACATTCAGGCATTCATTCAATATGTTAACCAGTTTAATCAACCGATTATTCAGACGGCCAATATCGCTAGCATTTTACAATCAACCGCCGCTTCAGCCGAACGCGTTTTTGAATTCCTCGACGAAGCAGAAGAAATACCGGATCAGGCTAATTCAAAAGCTCTAACTGAAGTTCATGGTGCCGTTGAATTTGAACATGTACGGTTTGGCTATAATCCAGAGCAGACTATCATTAATGATTTCACCGCTAAAATTCAGCCCGGACAGCGCGTCGCCATTGTCGGTCCGACCGGAGCCGGCAAAACGACTATGGTAAATTTATTGATGCGATTTTACGATATTGATAGCGGCGTTATTAAAGTTGATGGCGTTGATATTAGAACTATGAAACGCGCTGACACCCGAAAATTATTTGGCATGGTTCTTCAGGATACCTGGTTATTTAACGGTACTATCCGCGAAAATTTAGCTTACGGTAAACCGGAAGCAACCGAGTCCGAAGTAATTGAAGCGGCCAAAGCCGCTCATGCCGATCATTTCATTCATTCGCTACCGCATGGCTATGATATGGTGCTTAATGAAGAAGCAAATAATATTTCTCAAGGCGAAAAACAACTTTTAACGATTGCTCGAGCTATGCTTATTAAAACGCCGATGCTCATACTTGATGAAGCCACTAGTTCCGTTGATACGCGTACAGAAATTCTTATTCAAGCAGCTATGGAGCGTTTAATGAAAGGTAAAACGAGTTTTGTTATTGCCCATAGACTTTCAACCATTAAGCATGCCGATTTAATTTTAGTTATGCGCGATGGTAATATTATTGAGCAGGGGAAGCATGAAGAATTGCTAACTAAAAAAGGATTTTACGCCTCTCTTTATAATAGTCAATTTACTGCGCCGGCGAGCGTTTAAATTTTGATAATATGAATAAAAAAAATTTTAAAATTATTTTAGTATTTTTGCCTTTAGTATTTTTAATCCTGGTTATTTTTTTATTTTTAACGGTTATTTTAATTTATAGAGTAAACTCTGATTATGGGTTTATTTTATCTCAAAAAATAAAAAGCCATGCCTATTTTTTGCAAGAAGAACAATATAATGAAAAATATAGTTTAAATAAAAATTTTGGAGAATTTTGCTACCGTTTTTATGGCGACGAATTAAATACAAAGAAAATACATCTTTCTTTAGACGAACAAATGATAAGAGGCTCGGTTTATGCCAGGGCGAATTTATATGGCGGAAAAGTTGATCCTAAAACATTAAATTTAGAAATTGATAATCAACCGGCAACTTGGCATTGGAAATGGTATAATTGGTTTGGTATTGGTCTAGATAAAGTTTATCAGCAAACTTTAGAAGAAATGGTTAATTCGCCTTTACCAGTTTTACAGTCGAATGAAATTAAAAGTAATTTTCAATACGACGAAGTAGTAAAAGAAAAAATTGGCGTTAATGGTGGTATATTGCAAAACGCAGACAAATCAGTTGTCGTAACCATTCCGCCGTTGCAAGAAGAAACAGAATTTACTTTGAGTTTTAAAAAAAGTGATTTTGAAGTAAAATCTGGGGTAGGATCTCCCATAACAATAAACATATCTCCTGATATAAATTTAACAGATTCAGTTACGCCGATAAAAATAAAAATAAAGTATGACGCGAAGTATAATTTGCCGGTTGGTTATCTGGTTGATAAAAATAACAAATTACAATCGGTAGATATTGGAGAACTAGATAAAGAAAAACATTACTTCGCATTATATACCTTACACGGCGGCGATTATTCATGGATTTACGCAAATTAATTATTTTTTAAATATGGCCAACATATTTATATTTCACGGAACAGAAGGTAGCCCAAAAGAAAATTGGTTTCCGTGGTTGAGAAATAAACTTGAGACCATGGGGCATCAAGTTTTTGTACCACAATTTCCTTCGCCACCTATTGTATCAGCCAAAATAAGTGAGTGGTTTGATGTGCTAAAAAGTTATGAGAAGTATATTAATGAGGATACGATTTTTATTGGACATAGTTTAGGCGGTATTTTTACTCTAAGAATATTAGAACAATTAAAGCATGGCATTAAAGCAGTTTTTTTAATTGGCACACCTATTGGAGTCCGGCCGATTTTAAATTATGATAGAGATAGTAGTTTTAGCGGGTTTTCTTTTAATTGGCCGATTATTAAAACCAGGGCAAAATATTTTGTTGTATTCCAATCTGACGATGACCCTTATGTATCTTTAAATAATGGCGAGCAATTAGCTAAAGAGTTAGACGTCGAATTATCTTTTATTCCGCATGCCGGACATTTTAATAAGAGAGCCGGTTATACAGAGTTCGAAGCTTTACTAAAAAAAGTTGAAACAATTTTATGAAAATGTTACTTGCTTCAAATGGACAATTTTTAATTGAAAAAGGATATCAACTTTTAGGTATCCCGAGAGATAAGATTTTTATTGGATATATTACTACTGCGTCCAAAGGTGCTTCCAGTAATGAATATATAAAAATCCATAAACAGTTGATGAAAGATAATGGCTATTCTTTTGAGGAAATTGACATAGAGAATAAAAGTGAAAAAGCATTAAGACAATTTTTTAGTGATAAAAACGTTATTCATATAGAGGGTGGGAATACCTCTTATTTATTAAAAGTAATAAAGCAATCTAGTTTTGATAAAATTTTAAAAGATTTATTAAATAAAGGTATTATATATGTTGGAACTAGCGCCGGCTCATCAATTATTGGACCAACGATTGAATTTAGCTCCCATGCTATCAAGGGAACAACTAATAAAGAACTGCGATCTCTTAATTTAGTGCCGTTTTTAATAAAATCCCATTACACAGATGATAAAGAAGCGGAGTATAAAGAACGGCTAAAAACTCTTAAATATCCTATAAAATTTTTAAGAGATGGACAAGGAATATTAGTTGAAAATAATAACTATATCTTTGTGGGCGACGGAAAAGAAGTTGAATTAAATTAAAAAATATAAAATATAAAATTAAAATATTTTTAACCCATAGGAAAAACACCTTTTTATAAATAATAATATGATTAAAGCGATAATTTTTGATATTGATGGGGTACTTTTAGATTCTTTTGAGGCTAATTTAAAATTTTATCAAGATTTAATGGTTAAGGCTGGCTATCGTCCACCGACGCGAGAGGAGCTTATGGCAGTTTTTCATTTAACTATGATGGATGCTATAAAAGTGCTTACCGGGCCAACTTCAGAGGCAGAAATTAAAAGAATTTGGAAAATGGGTGGTGATGGCGAGGTTGAATATCCGATAGCTTTACTAAATATGCCAGACGGAGTTGAAGAAGTTATAGAAAATTTAAGTAAAAATTATCAATTAGGCATAGTAACCAGCCGAATAAGAAATAGCGTTTACCCTTCGCCTCGCCTAAAAAATTTGGAAAGATATTTTAAGGTCGCGATAGCCTATGAAGATACAACTAAGTATAAACCAAATCCAGAACCATTAATTTTAGCGGCTAAAAAATTAGGTTTAGAGCCGGCAGAATGCGTTTATGTTGGCGACATGGAAGCAGATGTTATTGCTGCGCGAGCCGCTGGGATGAAAATTATAATTTATTCAAAAAATAAGTTTGATCAGGTTGATGCTTATACTCAGACTTTTATAAGATTGCCGGAGTTAATAGCTTCATTAACTCAAAAAAGTATGGATGATGTAGTTTTAGTGGATGAAGCAGATAATGAAATCGGCGTGGTCTCTAGAGAAAAAGCGCATCGCGAAGGATTACTTCATAGAATTTCCGTTGTTTATTTAACTAGAAAAAACGGGCAGATTTTAATTCAAGAAAGAATGACCGGGAGTCTCGATCATTCATCGGCCGGGCATGTTGATGTTGGAGAAAATTATTTGCAGGCGGCCAAAAGGGAATTAAAAGAAGAATTAGGAGTTGAATGTAATCTTATTGAGCTTGGCAAAATAATTTCCGATGAAATTGAACCGGAAGCTGATCAAAATAGGATTCGCCATATTTTTAAAGTTTTTGAATGCCAAACCGAACCGGGTAATTTAAGTAAAGAAGAAGTTAAAAGCGTTTTTTGGGCCGACCCGAAAGCTATTTATGAGGAGATGAAAAATGATGTTGGCAATAAAAAATATTGTGGTGGCTTTAAAGCGTCGTTGAAATTTTTTATGGAAAAGAAAAAATTGATATAATTAAAATAATTTATGTTATATGAAACTAAAAGATAAAATTGTGGTTATTACAGGAGGAAGCCAGGGGTTAGGTAAGGCCCTGGCTTCGCAGTTGGTTAAAGAAAATTGTCAGGTAATTATTTCCAGCGAGAATAAAAAAGACTTAGAGGCCTCAGCTAAAGAATTACTGATTGATAATTTCATGGCCGACGTGACCGTCTATGAAAATTTATTGAATTTAGGCAAATTTGTTTTTGAAAAATATGGAGCGATTGATATTTGGATTAATAACGCGGGAATTCAAATTGCTCCGAGCATTGTTGAGGAAGTAGATATAAAAAAATTACGTAAGCTTTTTGATGTAAATTTTTTTGGTTATTTTTTCGGTTGCCAGATAGCCTTGCGCTATATGAAAAAACAGGGGCAAGGCTTAGTTGTAAACATTAATTCTACGGCCGGACTTGAAGGTAAATTAATGCTAAGCGCGTATTGCTCGTCTAAATTCGCAATTAAAGGGCTGACTGAGTCAATCAGAAAAGAAATTAATAATCCTAATATAAAAATATACGCGGTTTATCCGGGTGGGATTCAAACAAATATTTATAAAGAAAAATATCCGGATGATATAAAAGAATATATGCAAGTTGAGGATGTGGCGGAAAAAATTATTCAAAATTTAATGTCTGATGATCCGGAAGAGAGTTTAATAATTAAAAGACCAGTTGCTCTCGTGTAAAATTAATTTAAATAATATGATCGAAAATAGCGTTGTTTATCGCAATATGAAAAAATATAACTTCTTTAGAATTTCTAAAGCTGAAGGAGCTTTAATTTACGATAAAGAAGGTAAAAAATATATTGATTTTACTTCGGGCTGGAATGTTACTAATCTTGGCTGGAATCATCCGGAAATAAATGAAGCGATTATTAAGCAAACTGAAAAAAATGTACAGGGTCTTTTATGGGGTTCAGATCAGATTCAGGAAGACTACGCGGCGAAATTAACCGCGGCGTTACCGCGCGAATTAGACGCTTGCGCTAAAGCGACTGGCGGCACCGAAGCCATTGAAGAAGCTATAAAAGTGGCTCGCGCCGCTACCGGCAGAAAAAAAATTATTGGTTTTAAAAATAGTTATCATGGTCAACTTTTTGCCTCAATGGCTTTAGGTTATTCTCCGGAGATGGTAGAAAAAATTGCTCCGTTAGTTCCTGAATTTTTGCAATTTGAATTTCCTACGGAAAGCGCCGGCGAAGAAAATTTTAAAAATTTTGTTTTAGCGCTTGATGAAATACTAGCGAAGCGAAATGTGGCCGCGCTCATTACCGAGCCAGGTATTATCACGGGTTGGGGTTCAACGAAAATAGCTTTCCCTGGTTTTCTTCAAATAGTACGTGAAATTACAAAAAAATATGGCACGTTATTAATTATTGATGAAGTTGGTACGGGATTTTCGCGTACCGGAAAACTTTTTGGCATTGAGCATGAAGATGTTGCTCCCGACATGATTGTTTTTGCTAAAGCAATTTCTAATGGAGCCGCCGCTATTGGTACAGTAGTAAGTAAATCAAGTATTTTTGAAGCAACTTTTCCCCATATAAATTTAATTTCTACGTTTGGTTGGACACCAGTTGCCTGCGCTGCAGCTTTAAAAACTTTAGAAATTCATCAGCGTGAAAAAGTTTGGGAACAGGCGGCGATTAAGGGGGAATATATTATTAAAAAATTAAAACCGTTAGTTGGTAGCTCTATTATAGATGTTCGAGGTAAAGGTATGGAAATTGGCGTTAGCTTAAAAGATGAGGCGACTGCGAGAATTGTAATAGACAAAGCCTTTAAAAAAGGTTTGCATATAGTTGTTGGCAATAAAAATAATTTGCAAATTATGCCGCCATTAATTATTCCGCAAGACTTATTAGATGAAGGGTTAGAAATTTTAATTAGTTCTTTAACCGATTAGTGTTTATGATTGATAATTATATTTTAAAACAAAAAGTTTTAGTAAAAGAGTTGGAAAACATATTTATAAAAGGAGAAAGTAAATCAACCGTAGTTGATATGCAAAAAGATTATGCTAATAATAAGCAAATTACTTTAACTTCAGTTGTGTTCTTACCAAAAAATATTACTGATAGTATAACTAAAAATATAATTAATCCGTTGCAGAGAATTGAACCAAATCAATATTTTTATCCGGCCGCTTCAATGCACCTGACTATTAAAAATATTAGAACTATACACGAGCCGCCGATTTTTAATGAATCGGACGTAAATAAAGTTAATAAATTATTTAATGATATTATTCCTAAGTTTCAGCCCTTTGAATTTAAAGTTGAAGATGTCTTAATTTTTCCTACAAGTATTTCGGTAATGGCATATTCGGATGATATTTTACAAAAATTAGTTTTAGCGCTCGATAATGGTTTAAAAGAAATCGGCGTATCTGACGATAAAAAATATTTGTCAGATTCAGTATTTTGGGGTAATATAACCGTTTGCCGTTTTACTGAAAAACCGAGCGATTTATTTATCGCAGAAGTTAAAAAAATGAGAAATTTAAAAATTGGAAAATTTAAAGTAGAAAACATTAATTTAATAACTTGCAATGCAGTTTGCCGCGAGAATTCAAAAAAAATAATCGCGGAGTATAAATTAAAATAAATCCTATGGGTCATATCACATCAAAATCTTATAAAAATTTACAAGCCAGGCTAGACCGGCATGTTCAGGGAGCGCCGGAATCAGAAACTCTATATAAAATTTTAGAAATTTTATTTACGGAAGAAGAGGCTGAGTTAACCGCAAAGTTGCCGATTCGTTTTTTTACAATTAAAGAGGCTGCAAAAAGATTTAAAAAGAATTTAGCGGAAACGGAAAAAATATTGGATGGTCTAGCCGATAAAGGTATTTTATTAGATATGGCAAATCGTAAAAAAAGAACTTTTATTCTCGCGCCAACCATGGCCGGTTTTTTTGAGTTTTCTTTAATGAGAACTGATGGAAAATTTGATCGTAAAATATTATCAGAATTATTTTATAAATATATAAATCAGGAGGAAGATTTCGTAAAAAGAATCTTTGGTATGCGTATTCCGGCCGATAGAACTTTTGTTCACGAAGATAGAGTAAAAGATCAATCAATTATTTTAGATTATGAAAAAGCTTCGCATATAATAAACTCCGCTAGTTGCATTACTGTCGGTACTTGTTATTGCCGGCATAAAATGGAACATGTTGGTAAAGCTTGCGACGCGCCCCAGGAAGTTTGTTTAACTTTTAATGGTTCGGCCGAAAGTTTGTCTAAGCATAAAATTGCTAAAGAAATATCTAAAGCAGAAGCGATGGAGATATTGGATAAATGTCGAAAACTCGGGCTGGTGCAAATCGGGGATAATATTCAAGAGGGCGTAAATTGGATTTGTAATTGCTGTGGTTGCTGCTGCGAAGCTTTAATCGCCTATAGAAAACTTAGCGATCGAAATAGAATTCAGAGTAATTTTTTAGCGGAAATTAATCATGAGCAATGCATTTCTTGCGAGATCTGCGTAAAAAGATGCCCGGTTGAAGCTATAAAAAAAGACGGTAAAATTTTAATTGATAAGGATAAATGCATCGGTTGTGGAGTCTGCACGCGTTTTTGCCCTAAAAATTGTATTGCCATGGAAAAAAAGAAAAAAATTAATTATACGCCGATAAATTCTTTTGAAAGAGTGGTGGCTAACGCCATCGAAGAAAATAGGTTGCAAGATTATATTTTTGATAATTATGACTCTTGGACGAGTGATTTATTAAGAAGACTTTTCGGCGTGATTATAAAACTCGCCCCCAAAAAAATATTATTAGTGCAAGTGCAACTCGGTTCAAGGTATTTAAAGGCTTTAATAAAAGCCAAACATCATAAATTGTTTGACGTCTTATATAAAGAAGGAAAAAAAACAATAAAATAACATGCAATTTAAAGCTCCTAAAAATAATGAACGATTTTTTTGGACGAGCCACGCTCTCGGCAAAATGCAATATTATGGATTAAGCGCGCAAAGGATTTTACGCGTGATAAATAATCCAGCGAGAGTTGAACGAGGCGTTGCCGAAAACACGACCGCGGTAATGCAACCGTCGGCTATTAATAAAAAGAAAACTTGGAGCTCGGAAATTTGGGCGATGTATCAGCTAGACAAAGCTCAGAAAAAAATTATTAGCGCTTGGCGTTATCCCGGAGTAAGCCCAAAAAGAAATTTTATACCAGAAGAGATAATCGATGAAGTAAAAGATTTAATTAGCTAAGTATATAAGGAAATGGATCCCGGGTCGGAGCCCGGGATGACAAGAATAATAAAAATATAAATGAAAAAATCTAATCAAAAAAATATAGTTTCCGCGACCTTTGTAAAAGGCGTTGTTGCAGCCTGTAAAGAATTAGAAAATAATATTCCGCAAATTGCTTTTATCGGCCGCTCTAACGCGGGTAAATCTAGCGTTATAAACTCTTTAACTAATCAGAAAGCTTTAGCTAAAATTAGCTCGTACCCCGGTCGCACCCAAGAAATAAATTTATTTTTAATAAACAAATCTTTTTATTTAGCTGATTTGCCGGGTTATGGCTTCGTTAAAGCTTCGCGCGAGGTGCGGGAACGACTTGAGCAACTTATTAATTGGTATTTATTTACCTCCGGCTACGAGCAAAAATTAGTCGTGCTTATTATCGACGCTGAATTAGGTTTAACCGAGAGCGATTTAGAAATATTAGAAAGTTTAGAAGAATATAAAAAAAATATTGTTATTGTAGCTAATAAAATAGATAAAATAAAAAAATCAGACTACGAAAAACAGTTAGAAAAAATTAAAAATCAAGTTAGCGGTCATATGGTAATTTTTTATTCGGCTAAAAAGAAGATTGGCGTCGGTAAATTACTTAGCGAAATTTTTAAATTCATTTAAATTATATGAAAAATGAAAAAAAAGTATTAATTAAAAAAGACGGACCTTATTTAGTATCCGGAAATATACCTTTAGCTAAAGAGATAGCAATTGTCGGCGAAAGTAATGAGCCTGAAGAATGGAAAAGGTGTGAAAAATATCCTGAGCAAGAATCTTATGCTTTATGTCGCTGCGGTATGTCAAAAAATCCGCCTTTTTGCGATGGCGCCCACTTAAAAAATAATTTTAACGGTACGGAAACCGCCGGCATAAAAAATTATACAAAACAAGCAGAAAAATTATCAGGCCCGGAGCTTGATCTAGCCGACGCGACGGAACTTTGCTCGTCCGCTAGATTTTGCCATTTAGCCGGAGGCACCTGGAATAATGTTGAGAACTCGGATAATCCTGAAGCAAAAAAGATTGCCATACAAACCGCTTGTAATTGCCCTTCAGGAAGATTAGTTGCCATAGATAAAAAAACTAAAGAACCAATTGAACCGGAATTTGAACCGTCGATTGGCATAATTGAAGATCCTCAGGCCGGAGTTAGCGGGCCGATCTGGTTAAAAGGCGGCGTTAAATTAACCTCGGCCGACGGCATTAATTATGAGAAAAGAAATCGCGCAACTTTATGCCGCTGCGGTAAATCTAGAAATAAACCATTTTGCGACGGCTCGCATATGCGCGCCGGATTTAATGATGGAGATGAGAGTTTAAAATAATGATAATAAAATATAGATGCGTGCTTTATCTCTAAGCTTGACATTTTAGTTAACTCCTGCTATACTTCTTCTGTAAGAGTTATTTTACTTTTCTTATGCTTTTAGCTAAGAAGTCAAAATAAAGAAAGTCGACTTACATTTAATTACATGGGATTTAGAATATCCCTAAAAGCGTAAGAAAAGCTATGAACAAAAAATTATACGTAGGTGGTTTGTCTTATTCAACCACTGAAGGTGGTTTGAAAGATGCTTTTTCTCAAGCCGGAACCGTAACTTCAGCCATTGTTATCATGGATAAAATGACTGGTAGATCAAAAGGTTTTGGTTTCGTTGAAATGTCAACGGAAGAAGAAGCGACAGCCGCTATCGACATGTTTAACGGTAAAGAGCTTGATGGTCGCGCAGTTACTGTCAATGAGGCTAGACCTCAGGAAGACAGACCGAAAAGAAGTTTCGGTGGTAACGGCGGCGGAAGAAGTTTTGACCGTAACCAAGGCGGAAGCCGTGGTGGAAGCAATTGGTAATCAGTTACTTCAAATATAGAAAACACCCCCGAGAAATCGGGGGTGTTTTTATTATTGACTTTTTTGTTTTTTTATGATAAATATAAAAGTCGATCATTAACAAAATATGTTAAGTAAAAGATTAAACCTAATAAAAAAATTAGTAATGATTTTTAAGAATTGATAATAAATAGGGAGGAAAGATAATGAAAAAAATTGGCATTAGTAATCTGTTGCTTTTCTCGCCAGCTTATAACGTTGGCGAGACCATAGGCAAGGGCCTGGAGATGTTTGAAGATTTGGCAGCTCTACTTAAATTAAGGGGGTGTAAATTAGAGTTGTTAATTATCAACGACAACAGTTCGGATGATACCGGCGAAATTTTAGAGAAATTTTCAGCCAGTCATCAATTTCTCACAGTCAAGAACAATGAAACAAATTTGCGTAATGCGGCTAATATTATTACCGGCTATAATTGGGCGATTGATAATGTTGGAGAAAATATTAATGAATCATTGATCGGTTGTCTGGACGCTGACGGTGAACATAATCCGCTGGCTTTTCGCAAGCACATTGAATACATCACGGAAGAAGGCTTCGATGGAGTTGTCGGGTCTATTATTTATCCTGATCATCGAATCGGCTGGCTGGATATGCATATGATGCGTTTCAACGGCGGACTGCAGGCGGCTATGATGGGAATAAGTGAGCCATTTTATATCCAGTCTCCCGGGCATCAATTACATCGCGTGAAGTATTTAAAGGAAGCGGTTAAGAACCTTTTTCCTCGATACCAGGAATTTTTTGCCAAGCAGAGTAATGAAAAAATGCCTGCTTGGGGCATGCACGCGGTATTTGATTCGCTAGTGTCTATCGCCGGGGGAAAACTTAAATCGGTATATCTCGAATGTTTTAACCCTCCACCTAATCGTGATGCCAAAAAACTGATGGAGCAGGCCTGGGCAGCTATGTTACATGCCAGAATGTTAGCTGCCTTCGGCAACCAGGTTGCTTTAGGCAAAACATAATAGATTAAAGTGTTCGACAGGGGTTTCACAAAACGTGAACCCCTTTTTTATTACTACTACTTGATTTATTTAAGAGTTTTATGTAAGATACAATGATTAATTATTTGTTCATTAAAATAAGCTTAATTATATTTAATGCGGAATATTGTTTCAGAAATTCTAAACTGTAAAAAAAACCGAAAAGAAAGGATGGATATTATGAAGAAAAGAATTTTGTTGATTGGCAATGATGCTCGGGGACATGCGATTGCTATGGCGTTTATGAGGTCAAAACATTGGGTTCATCTTTTTGCCTATATGGAAAATTTGAATCCGGGTATTGCGGATTTAACAGTTGGGTATAAGCTCGGTAAATACGATGATATTGCGGCGATCATAGCTTATGCTAAAAACTTGGAGGTTGATTTCGCGATTATCAGTCCGGAAAAACCTTTATCGATTGGCGTAGTCGACGCTTTAGAAGCCGCTGGTATTCCCTGCCCGAATCCAAAACAGGCACCGGCTCAAATCGAAACATCAAAAGCGTTTACCAGAGGGTTGATTTCCGAATATGCTATCGGCGGAAATCCCGACTATGTGGTTTTCAAAACTTTTGATAAGAAAGCCATGAAAGAGTATATGGATGCTTTCGATAAAGTCGTCATCAAGCCGGACGGTTTAACCGGAGGCAAGGGCGTTATGGTTCAGGGCGATCATTTTACTACCAAAGAAGAAGCCCTGGAAATTTGCGCCGAGATACTGAAAAATCATAAAGCCGTAATTATTGAGGAGAAGTTGGTAGGCGAGGAATTTACCATCCAGTATCTGGTTGACGGAAAAACAATCGTGGAAACGCCGGTGGTTCAGGATTATAAACGCCGTTTTGACGGAGATAAGGGACCTAATACCGGAAGTATGGGGTCTTGCTCATTCGCCAATCACCGCTTACCTTTTTTAACACAGCGCGATATTAACATGGCCAGGACGATAACTCAAAAAGTGGTTTGGGCAACCCAGGATAGGACCAACGAAATATATCGCGGCGTTCTTTACGGCGGGTTTATGCTAACGAGGAGAGGCGTTAAAGTTATTGAGTACAATGCCCGTTTCGGAGACCCGGAAGCGTTAAATGTTTTGTCGCTTCTGGAAACTGACTTCGTTGATATTTGCCTGGCCATTATCAACGACCAGTTGAATAAAATGAAAGTTTCATTTCAAAATAAAGCCACGGTCTGTAAATACTTAGTACCTTTGGCCTATGCCCGTGGCCTGGAAAAAGGTCATCCGGATTTGGTTTCAAATTCAGCTAAGATTGAGGCGGGTGATATTGGCTCCGCTGAACTTTATTATTCGTCGGTTGAGGAACGCGAGGATGGTATTTATACTACATCTTCTCGAGCTATAGCGGTTTTAGGAATCGACGACGATTTAATTAAGGCTGGGCAGATTGCTGAGGCAGCGGCTATATCCATTTCGGGGCCGGTTGACCATCGTCGTGATATTGGCACCGAAGAGTTGATGCAACAACGATTTCAGCATATGAAAGCGTTGCTGGAGGAATAAAATATAATATAAATACAGGGTTGGCGCTCTTAAGTTGCCAACCCTATTTTTTATTTTCGAATTGGCAAATGTATGATGGTTATAGTAAAATAAAGGTATGGCAAATAACAAAATACCAAAAAACGCCAAGCGAGTTTTTAAGGGAGTAATTTTTGATGTTTGGCAGTGGCCGCAAAAAATGTTTGACGGTAGCACGGAAACTTTTGAAATGTTAAAACGCGCGGATACGGCTGTGGTAATTCCTGTAGTTGATGATAAAATATTAATTTTAATTCAATTACAACCTAATCGATCCGAAGCTTTTTATTCACTAGCCGGTGGTCGGCGTGATAAAGGTGAAACAGCTTTAAATGCGGCTAAACGCGAAATGCTCGAGGAGACCGGTTATGTTTCGCGTGATTGGAAATTATGGCAAACGATTAATCCAGTAAATAAAATTGTTTGGACAAGTTATACTTATATCGCTCGCGATTGTATATATTGGCAGCCGCCACGCCCCGACGCCGGAGAAAAAATAACTACTAAATTAATTAGCTTTGATGAATTTTTGGCTTTAGCCGATGACCCGAATTTTTATGAACAGGAATTGGTAAATTATATGTTAAGAGCGCGAGTTGATAAAAAGATATATAAAAAATTTCATAAACTTTTATTTAAAAATTAATTTTAAAATATATGGAAAAAAATTATCAATTGCCGGAGTTACCATATGCTTATAACGAGCTCGCGCCTTATATATCGGAGGAACAACTTAAATTGCATCATGATAAGCATCATTTAGCTTATGTTAATGGCGCTAACGCGATTTTTGAAAAATTAACTAAGGCGAGAATGGAAAAAAGCGATTTAGATATGAAGGCAACTTTAAAAGAACTTTCGTTTCATATTGGCGGGCATATTTTACATTCAATTTTTTGGCAAAATTTAGCGCCGGTTAGTAAGGGCGGCGGCGGTCAGCCGACCGGCGAGTTAGCCGAAAAAATAAATTTAGAATTTAATGATTTTGAAAGGTTTAAAAAAGAATTTAGCCAAACGGCTTTAAGCGTCGAAGGGTCCGGATGGGCAGGTTTAATTTACGAGCCGGAAAACGACCGCCTTCTAATTATGCAAATAGAAAAACATAATGTTAATATATTTTCTCAAGCTAAAATTTTATTAGTTTTAGATGTTTGGGAGCATGCCTATTACCTAGATTATAAAAATGAACGCGCTAAATTCATTGAAGCTTTTTGGAATCTAGTTAATTGGAGCGAGGTTGAAAAAAATTTAAAAAAATAAAAAACATTCATGCCTAAAATAAAAAAAATAAACGAATTAATTTCTTTAGATAAACCTTTAGTGGTTTTTGATTTAGAAACTACCGGTTTGTCCATTGGTTTAGATAGAATTATTGAACTGGCTTATATGAAAATTATGCCGGATGGCGAGGTTCTAAAAGGCGATATATTTTTAAATCCGGAAATGAAAATTCCGGCCGAAGCTTTCGCGATTCACGGCATTTCGGATGATGATGTAAAAAATAAGCCGACTTTTAAAGATATGGCTGAAGAATTTTGGAGCGTATTTAATGATTGCGCTTATAGCGGTTTTAATGTTTTAACTTTTGATTTGCCATTATTAAAACGCGAATTTTTAAGAGTGGGCATGGATTTTGATTACGCGAACGCTAAAATTATTGACGCTAAAATAATTTTTCATGTTATGGAACCGCGCACGCTCGCCGCGGCTTATAAATTTTATTGTAAAAAAGATCATGACGAAGCGCATAATGCTTTAGGCGACGTAGAAGCCACGACCGAAGTTTTAACTAAGCAGCTGCAAAAATATAAAGAAACTAGAGATTGGGATTTTATTTATAAAATTCATCATGCTACGGACGATCGTTACGTTGATACTGACCGAAAATTTTATTGGCGCGGCGGCGAAGCTTTTTTGGCTTTTTCTAAACATAAAGACAGGTCACTCGCGGACGTCGCTAAAACCGATCCGGGTTTTTTAAGCTGGATTTTAGGCGCTGATTTTTCCGAAGAAACCAAAGATATAGTCCAAAAAGCTTTGAATGGGGAAATGCCGAAAAAGGGGAAGTAAAATTATTAATAAATAAAATATATGAATTGTCCAAAATGTAGTTATGAGTTATTTAAAGATTTTAAATTTTGTTATGAGTGCGGAACAATAATTATTAATGAAAATATTGATAAAAAACTTAATTGTAGAAATGCAAATAATTGGTCTAAATTAAAATGTTCCGAATGTGGCTCAGCGCTATATAGTGGTGCAAAATTTTGTCATAATTGTGGTAAGGATGTAATTGTTAATGTTAAACCAAAAAGTAAGGAGTTACTCGGTTGGGTATGTGTCGTTTTGGCATTTGTTGCGCCGTGGGGAACTTTAATCTCTTTCATATTATCCATTATTTTATTAACTAGAAAAGATCAAAATCGCACATTATCATTAGTAGGATTAATCTTCTCTTCTGCTGTTATAATCTTTATTATAATGCCGCTATTTTCTTTTTTCTTTTAATTTAAAATATGAAGCACCAAACTGCAATATATATAGCGGGTGGAGTTTTTAAATAAATTTATTAATAAATAAAA
>Ga0172379_10005292_pt1 | contig 18163 bp, 21 predicted proteins | sample GrowelOW334metaG_FD_119756 | JGI IMG/M metagenome (GOLD analysis project Ga0172379, IMG submission 119756) | Groundwater microbial communities from an aquifer near a municipal landfill in Southern Ontario, Canada - Groundwater well OW334 metaG | ecosystem: Environmental > Aquatic > Deep...
ACGTTCATACCTATGTATCCAGCTAGAGCAGAAAATACAGCACCCACCAAGAATCCCAGAGCTGTTTCTAGTCCTAGTGTAGGCCAGATAATTATAAATATAATGATAGCAATAACCGCTATTGTTTTGTATTGGCGATTTAGATATGCCTTTGCACCTTCTTGAATAGCAAGTGCTATTTCTCTCATTTTGTCATTTCCTGTAGGTTTCTTTAGAATATTTAAAATAAGAAGTGAACCGTAAACAAGTGCTATAACTGAAGATATAATCGCGAACAATACTGGGGCATTCATATAAAATTTAATTAATTTACTACACTAATAATAATAGCCAGAATACTAGCATATTTTCTATATTTTACTAGTTCTTTGCAAGATTTCGCTTATATTCCGCTATTTAGATCCACTCCGAAGCTATGTTCTGCTGTATTTACAAATGTTTCCCAATCGCTTGTAAATGCTTGAGGAACAAGCTCTGTACTCTTACAAGTGAGTCCATCTATCTTCTTTACAGCTGTTCCAATAGCCAAAAACTCTATGAGTCCTCCACCAAGCTTGTATACATATGTTTTAACTCCCACTACTTCATCTGCACCTATTTTATCTGCCTCTTTGTTTATTATCGCCAATGCATTTTCCCGTGCCTCGTATATAAGTTTTGATAATTCTGAAATTTCACCTTTAACAAATGACTTTACAAATGATGTTATCCCTCCGATCAGACCGAGAGAGTACACTGACGTACCTATAAGCATCTTTATCGGCGCATAGCCCATCTTGTTTAGATTCCACATTTCTTGAGCTGTGAGGTCACTGGTCACTACACCATCCTTTTTTAAAGAAGGATTGTTTGAGGCTGTACCTATCATAAGCATTTCTTGCAGGCCAGTTCCCATAAGTGGAAGTATGGTAGTTTCTATTCCAACCACAGAGTTTGCACCTGCCTTCCTTGCCTCATTTGTGATTCTCTCTAAAGCTAGATGTCTTGTTTTGTTGAATATATCTGAAAATTCCTTTATCTCACCTCTTGCAAGAGTTTTGAATGCACCAATAATCCCTCTAGTGATACCAATAGAATATGCGACATTACCAAATACAAACTTTACAGGTTCATATCCTGCATCCACCTGAGCATAAGCATCCTGACCATCTGTAGAAGTACTAAATCTCAATTCTTCCCTTTCTCCATTGTTACTTTTTGTGTGAAGTGATGAACCAATAGAAAGAAACTCTATGTTTGTACCATGAAATACTATTTCACTAGATACACCCGTGATACCTACAGATCCTCGTTCTTTGGCCTCTTCTTCCATCCTACCTAGAGCTGCCGCTCGTCCTTCTTCTATTAGATTTGTAAACTGTACTACTTCACCACCCACAATAGCTCGAAAAGCAGAACCGATACTTCTCCCTACACCTAGAGCATGCACACTATTTCCCACGACAATATCTCCTGCCTTATAACCTATTTTATCCAAGCAATACATTTCATTACCCGACAATCCAGTTGTTTTCATATTAAATTTTAGTTATGTATTAATGAATTGATTATACATTAAATCAATATTTTCTTATAACGCCCTTTACTACTGCGGTAATATTCATTTCGTTCTCAGGGTAAATAGGTTTGTAATCTTTATTTGCAGGTTCTAGATAAATCTGTCCTCCCTTCTTTCTCAAATACTTCATAGTCCACCCACCATCTACTTCGGCAATGACTATATCTCCAACTTTGGCATTGTTTGTTCTTTCAACTATTACATAGTCACCTTCCTTTATACCCTCGTCTATCATAGAGTCACCTTTTACTTCGAGTAAATATGTAGTGCTTCTATCTTTTATAAGATAATTATCCAAACTTAAAGTATCGAGATTTGTCTCATCTGCTGTAGTAGGCATACCAGCCTCGACTAGACCTAAAAGATTGACCTCGGGGGAAATATTTAGCGGTATAAGTTTACCCGTTGAGTCCTTATTTACAAATCCTGCTTCGATAAGCTTGTTTACCAATTTGTAAACTGCGTTTTTGGACTTGAAGCCTACAAGATCCATTATCTCTTTGTAGCTGGGCATCCTTCTTTGTCTTTCATAGAAAGAGGAAATTTTGTTCTTGTAGTCTTCGATCATAATATAAAGCTGGCAAAAATGTGTAATGTCTTTTGGAAGAAACTTAAGCTGGGCCTCTTTTCAAAACTATTGAACTGGGACATGAGGAACTTGTGACGTCTAGCTTCTGCTCTGTATGGCAGACCCTTTATTATTTTTAAATCAATAGTGCTGTTTAGCTTTTTGATTTCCTTTTCTACATTATATACTAATTTTAATTTGCTCATATTGTTTTGAATTAATTAAATTTCTCTTATGTATATATTATAGGTGAACGTATGTTCACTGGCAAGGGGTGAGGTGGGGATAAGTGGCGCTTCCTATTTTTTATTGAGTCAAGTTTTGAGGTATTTGTCTAAATATTATTTTTTGTAAAAAGTTGCCCAATCTTATCTGTGCCTGAATAAAGTACAAATTTCCCACTTTTTTGTGGAGCAATATATCCCTCTTTCGCTAAATTCCTTAAATCCTTAATTGCTGTAGCCTTTGTTACTCTATATATTGTCATATGAGATTTTGTAGTTGTGGTTTCACCTTCTTTCTGAGAAAGATATTGAAGAAGTTGAATTTGTCTATTGTTAAAATTATGTGTACTTTTTGTCAATTTGTTCATCTTAGCATTATCTTTTGCTTTTTCTTCTAGGAATTTGTCAAAATCATCCATTGCATATTTAATTTTTTTTACTAAATAATCAATAAAGTATGTCATGTCTTGATCATCTTGCTCAGAATATAAATACGCCTGTCCATACGCAACTACTGATTTTTTAATAATTTTTGATATTGGCAAATAACTAAAAGCCCAGTAATTATTTTTTAATAAGTACCAATAAAAAAGCAATCTTGCTAATCTACCATTACCATCAGTAAATGGATGCAGATAACCAATCCAAAAATGGATCATTGTAGCCTTAATTATTGGATGAACGAATGGTTCTGACTTTTGATCATTTGCAAATTTAATCAATTCCTTCATTTGTTCCTCAACAAAATAAATTTTAGGAGCCTCATGGTAAATATAGCCTCTAATTTTATCATCTACAACAATTTTATCTTCATCCTTTCTAAATATACCTTGCTCAGCAACAGGAAGAATATCTTTTGTAAGCATTGAATGCAATTCATAAATGCCGGTAAGGCTAATGTCTTTTTCTTTATAATCATTTTCGATAGCCTGCATCGCCTCATGATTATTAACAATCATTATTTCAGAATGACCTTTTGGCTTTCTACCCTCTAATAGTAATTTTTTAGCCGCCTGTCTTGTTGTATTTGCACCCTCTAATTGAGAAGAAGCTATTGCTTCTTCCATAATACCTCTTGAGATAAATCTGTATCTGGATTTTTCATCAATATCAGCGCTAAACATAAAAAGATTTCCTCCCATATTAAGATCAACATTATGCAGAAATTTTTCTAATTCTGGTAATTTTATCCAGGTAAATGGTTTTTTAATATCTGAAATAATAGGGGTAATTTGTGATTGCGCTTTTCTTATAAATTTTACAGCTGACCAAAACTCTTCCCTAGTTAATCCCTTGGGAATTAGTATGTGCTTAACCTTATCCCAATATAAATAATCAGGAGTCATTGTTCCACTAATAAGTTCGAATAATCCTCCTCTTTCATTATGAGTCTCAAAAATAATTTTCAATATTTTGTTGTTATCTACTTGTGATAGATCAGGCTTAGGTATTTTGTATATTTCCATTATATTTTGTTTGATTAATGATAGGTATACTACAGGTATAGTATAGGTATAATTATACCTATAGATTAAATAAAGTCAATGATCTTCTAACTATTAAAAATCACTTGCCCTAGACTGATTATAAGTGCTATCTTTATAATAGTTAAAATCAAAAAAACTGAGGTTTTCAGCCAACTGATTCTACAACATAAGAACGGAATAGAATTTATGAAGAGAAAGAGAGAAACACTATTACTAGGTAGGATGCTACAAAAAATTGCTCCCAAAATTGGAGCGAGTGTTCTTGTAGAACCAAATTGGGAAGTAGTCGGCCAAATCACATTTAAGAGTGGCAGACACTCCTATTTCCGCTACAACACTCTCGATCTCAATCCAATGGGAGGTTCAGAAATCGCCCGTGACAAGGACTACTCCAACTTCTTCATGGGAACCATGGGTTATCCGGTTGTTCCTGGGTCAAAGACGTTCTTCTCCGAACAATGGGGTCATGCGATTGGTTCACCTAGTCGTGACATTAATGCCGCATATCGGCACGCACAAAAGATCGGTTTTCCGGTTATTGTGAAGCCAAACAGTGGCAGTCAAGGTGTAGGTGTCTCTCTCGTTCACAACAAGCGTGAGTTCTACAAGGCAGTTCGTTCCGTTTTCAAACGAGACCGGATTGTACTCGTTCAACAGCCCGTTCGTGGTACAGATTATCGTATTGTCGTCTTAGACAAAAAGATAATCTCGGCATACGAGCGCATCCCACTCAATGTTGTGGGCGATGGAAAGTCCTCAATTGGAAAACTCCTCAAGATCAAGCAGAAGCTCTTCGTCGCTTCGAGTCGTGATACTCAAATCAAGACGGACGATCCCAGGATCGAGATAAAACTACTCCATCAAGGACTAAGTTTTCGATCGGTACCTGCTCAGGATCAAAGAGTTTATCTTCTGGACAATGCAAACCTGTCCACAGGTGGTGATTCTGTTGATGTAACCGAGAAGGTGCATCCGGAGTTCAAGAAACTTGCTGTGAAGCTAACTCGTGATATGGGATTGCGCCTCTGTGGTGTCGATCTCATGATCGAGGGTAACATCAGTCAAAAGCCAAATATCTTCTGGGTTCTCGAGATAAACTCGGCACCAGGACTAGATCACTACGCCAAGATCGGCAAGGCGCAGGAGCAGATCGTCGAAGATTTGTACCTTGAGGTTCTCAAGCACATGGAGCGCTAGGTCATGCGCAATGAAGGAACAATGATGCTGGAGCAACCCTCCAGCATTTTTTATGCTAAAAAAAATTGTATGTTCACTGGCAAGAGTATAGCTGTGGATAAATAAGTTTCAACCGTGCCACCCATAAGGATGTACGTCTATTGACCTTACCTACCAGATAGTCTATACTATTAGAGTCATTAGAAAACGCCGGCCTGTACGGCGTTTTCCTTTTGTCTAAATCTCCTTTTTTATCTTCATCTTCCAATCATTGATATCTTTAAAGAAAACTGATTCCCTCTTCTCTGTAATAAGTTCTCTGAGTTTAGTTGAGAATCTTGAGACAGAATAGCGTGGTGCCATCTTTATTTTCTTTGCACTAGATACTATGTAAACCTTAACTCCTTTTTCTACAGCATTTCTAATTACGTATTCAAAATCACCATCTCCACTCATTATCAAAAATTCAACACCTTCCTTTGCTAGATTGGTTGCATCAACAGCAAGTTCAGTATCACAGTTTGATTTCCACCTCACTCCACCGTCAATTTTATAGTCGATATTTTCTGAGCATTTTGGACATGTAATCTTAACAATTTTATCTGAATTTTTATAAATGTTATATGGTTTAATATGCATATCATAACCGAGCTTACTAAGTTCTATATACTCACTAGCTTTGACTTCGTCTTTTTGTTCAATACCTGAATAGAAAAAGATTTTTTCACAGTTCCATTGCTCTTTTAAGTAATGATAAAGCTTCTGCCAGTCAACGATAAAACCAAGAAGTTGATTAACTGTCCCCTCAGTATTTTGAACATCTATAAATGCATATCGTACTGGTGTTTTTAAATCCATCGGGCCATTATACCAGAAATTCTTTTTCAGCAAACTTTATAAAGATATATACCAGATTATTCTATATAAACAAACCTCCACTTCTGATTTTGATAAGATTTTACACCATCTTTATTTACAAAATCGAGCATTGTTCCCAACTCATGGATACTAAATGGGTATTTAAAACCCTGTTTATCAAAACATAAGTATTTCCCATCTGTTTCCTTCTTAAAAATAAATGAATGTGCCATTTCCTCTGATTCTTTATCAAGGATCTGTCCTACATAATGTTCTTCTACATTACAAGTCATATCAACTAGAGCATATAGGGATTGTAGATCATTCACTATAGTAAATGGAATATTTGAAATACTTCGAGCTTGTTCACCATAAGTAAAATCTAGACCTGCATCCTTTTGAGTCTGTAAATCAGAGAACATTTCTTCCCATGAAATCTTCCCTATCACATAGAGTACAAATTTGTGGCAATTAACATTTTTTATTTTATCGGCAGGGATTGGAGGGATTGTATTCCAATTACCATCTACATCTTTTGTTAAAAAGTTATTTATCATAGTTTCAATATAATTAACACCTAAATCTTCCCAACAATATTTGTGTATTTCATATTTTGTTTGTTCCAACCTAGATTAAGCAATACACTTTCTAGAGTACCCATATTTAAACACTCATCAAAGAAAATCTGTACGATCTCGCTAAAACGATTTTTAGCCTGTTCAAAGCTATCTCCAGAAGTAGATAGATCTAGCACAGAAGTATACGCCACAAATTGATCAGCTTCGCGAAGGATAGTTACGGGCAATAATGCTTGAAATTGTATTTTCATATATTTTAACTATTTTTCCATTAGTTTTTTGATTGAGGTAAGAAACTTATTTGACCTTACAACTATAACAGAACTTGATATGAGGGAACGCAATTCACTATGTGATACCCAAAGTTTTTTCTTTTCTTTATTAAACCTATTATTAAGTAGAGCAAAACAATCTTCAAATACTTTCAGAGTATTCATCATTTTAATAAACTTGCCCATCTTTTCACTGTCGAACCCATTTATAAGAATACTATCAATAAGAATTTTGTCATCAGGATTTTTTGCTCGCTTAAGTAAAAGATAGTTTGGGTAAGTTAAACGTTGGTTTTTGAAATCACTACCAAAATCCTTATAAAAATTTTTTTCAACTGTTCCTGTATGCATACTTGGTAATGCATAGTCTCCAATATCATTTGCATACTGAAGAAGAGTAATCATTTCTGTATAAAACTGTTCTATTCTATTTCTTTCTTCATTAACGCTTATACTTCGGGAGCCTACTATGTATCCCATCTTTGCTGAACGTCCATAAAATTGACCACTGATATTGCGACATCTGTCCATATAGCAGGTAAGATAATCTACGTCATCCTTAAAGTTATCTATTTGGGCAAATTGCATTGTATTTACTTCAAAGATCTGTGCCTTTGCAATATCTTTGTCTATTTCCTTGATTAGATGAATTAACTCATATTTAATACTATCATCAAGTTGTACACCCTCAATAATCTCTTGAGCAATGTTTCTACTCATTACACCAGCTAAAACTCTATTCTTTTCATCTTGTTTATCCTTAATGTCGCTTTTTTGGTCCAAGTAATGATTTATATAATACGTAGCAATATTTTCTGCCTCAATGGCAGCTGTAACTTCTCCAATTATCTCTTTTTCCTCAATAGATAATTCATCAAGCGAAATCAGCTTACCTTTGGCAAGACAGTAGCCAATAAAAAATATAAGTGGTCTAAAGTTTTTATTCTTATCAATTTTTTTAACAAATAAGTTTGAAAGAATTTCCCTCTCAACCCCCTCAAATTTATTCAATGCCTTAGCAAGACCTTTTGTTGTAAGATCTGAGACTTCAACTTCAATTTTGTTATACCATTCACTTGTTGACATAGTAACAAGGGTAGGAATTGGACCTACTACCTCCGCTATGTAATAGCGGTGCTCTACTGATGAGCTACCTTGTCATAATATTTTAATTATACAAATTTTGTGTATTTAATACTAGGCCTAAATTATTAATACTAATATAAGTCACAGACTTGGCGTTTTTTTATACTAAAATTTCATTGATAATAGTTTCTATTACTTCATCAATTGATCCTTCTACATTTATAGTAATAGCTCCCTTTTTAAGTAGATCTCTTTCAAATTCTTGATACCAACTAAGTATAATATCCTGAGCACTTTTATCCTTACCAAAATCATTATCTTTTCGTTGCATGATTCTTTCTATGAAAGTTTCTGGCTTACATTGCAAAAGCAGGATTTTATCAAATAAACCCAAAAATTCATTTTGGTTGGCTGCAATTCCAAGAACCACAACGGTTTCCTTTTCTGCATCAAGAAGTTTTTGCAAAATCTCCACATCACAAATCCAATCATGTGTTTCTATGAAGTCCTTATTTAGTTCAACTTCATAATCAACTTTCTTGCCACTGACCTTGTTTTTCCAGACACAAAGACCAGGTACTTCATCAATACTAATTGAGTGAATACACTTTATATTTAAAGCGTGAGCAATAGTTGTTTTGCCAGTTCCTGAAATACCGGTAATAAAAACTTTTTTCATGCTTATATTCTATAAAACTCTCACATTATTCACAATGTTCACAAGAAGCCCAGTTTGAATTATTTTTTATGTATCAATCGTTTGTACTTTGCTATCGCTTCTTCTGCTTTCACTCGATCTTCTCCTCCTTTCCAATAATTCTGCACTATATCTATAAAACCGGAAACAAGAGCATTGCTTACCAATCGTTCATAAGAAAGCATATTTCCTGATACTTGTTCATACATGGAAACTATATATTGAAAATAATCTGGGTAATCCCGGATATAGCGAGAAAACTCTTTTGCAGTTTCCCCATATTCAGAGTCGCCGAAATCAATAACTCCTGAAATCTTTTTATCCTTAATAATTACGTTCTCATGATGACCGTCATTATGAATAAACTGAAATACTGCCTTATCAGTTGTACTGTCATATATCTTCTTTGCTTCTTTCACAAGGTTATTAAATTCTACAGGTACATTTGGGTCAGAAATTAGCATTTTATAATCCTTACCCACCTGTGGATGTGGGTCTAGTGAGGAGTTCATATCAATACCGCTCACTTCACACATTTCTTTTGTAAAGTTTTTGCCAATTTCAGCATGGAAACGTCCAAGGGAATGACAAATATCAATCCTTTCATCCTCTGAAAGTGAGCTCCACACTTCTCGCATCAAGTCACCTTCAATATATTCGTACCCATAAAGCTTCGGGTTCTCTGAAACGAAAATCACCTTGGGTACTGTAATAGAAAGATTTGTTGCATATAGCTTCTGGAGAAGATTACCTTCTACAACCAAATCATTCTGGTCTTCAGTTTCCTTGCGCTCTCTTTCCTGCTTCACGATATATTTTTCACCATCTTCTGTTTTAACATAATATGCATAATTACAGTCACCTTTTCCTTTGAGGACTATTTGTGTAATCTCCCTACCTAATTTTTGCTGAATTATGGTTTTTAAATTATCCATATCGTTAGGAAAATTTACTTTCATTGCTAAATTGTATCAAAATTTCAGCTTTATATCTAAATTATGGACATAACTAGGTCCTGTTATGGTCAAGCATTACTCTACAAGAACCTCCACCAAATTAGTACCTAATTTTTATAAAAAACCTTATCTTTATAATTCTTTAAAATTTTCCTACTTGGTTCAAATAGTGGCTCAGGAAGATTTTCTAGGTCAAACCACTTCCATTGAGTAATTTCATCTGGTTCCATTACTTTTGCATCATCATTACAATTAGTACACAAAAGTCCAACAGTAACAAAGTGTGCTGTAGGAACTATGTCATTGGTTAAACTAATAACCTTTAAATCCTTAATATCCACATTGATCCCTGTTTCCTCCAACACCTCTCGTCTTGCTCCATTTTCGAAACTTTCACCAAAGTCCAATTTGCCACCAGGCATTGTCCATGTACCCTCACCGTTCATAAGACTACTAGCTTTTTCTGGGTCTACATGTCTCTGTCCAAGAAGTACTTTACCGTATTTGATAATCATTACACCAAAACCACATCCCATTTTTTTGTTTTCCATAAGTATTTAAAGTATATCAAAATATAGAGGTCGTGGACATGAAGTTTTTCCATAACTAAATTTCCATGATAATAGTCTATACAACTGTATCAATACTAGTTGAGTGAATAACTAAAAATTAGTTTTAAGTTCAAATTTGATTATTTTAACTACGGTGTTTATATCAACCTTATTCCCATAGTAAATCTTATACTGCTTAAGCATTTGGTCCTTGCTTTCATACTTCTCGTGCCCCTCGTAATCAACTTCCTCTAATTCTCCCAGCTTCTTTTCCTTAACTTCCACTATCTTGGCTTTAGCAAAATCCTTACCTGTGTCTGAAACCTGAAAATTCAGTAGATCACCGAGTCTCAGATCCTTATCGTCAAACAGACGCCAGGTAGTATCTTTCTTTCCTGATAATATTAGATCAACCAAACTACTTTCAAATTTTAGTGTCTTTGTCTGAAAATCAAATAAATCAGTACTTGAAAATACCCTGGGTACTGAACATTCCTTTATCATTCCTAACGACGGTGTGACACCAAATCCTATATATTCAATTTTCTTATTTTTTGCACTTCGAACATACTTAATGGCCGGAATAAGGTCAGTATCCGAGGAAATAACTATGGCTGTATCGTACCAATTATCAACAGCGCCAATGACTAAATCTAGTGCAAGTTTTACATCAACTCCCTTTTCTCTGATATTACCATCATCGTACATTATCTTTCCTGGTTTAACCTCAAAGCCTTTCGTTTGCAATGCGTTTAGAAATTTTTGTTGACTTTTAACCATCTGTTCAGCTTTTTCTGATTCGTCGACATTCCTAACAATTCCTACATAGTATCTCTTTGAAACTAAAACCCTATCCCCAACTAAATGATCTACAAAAGCCGAGTAATCAAATCTGCATGATTTTTCAGGTATACCAATACTCTTTAATCTTCTGTATGAATTACCTCCATCAATATATATGGCAACTTTTTCGTTTTTCATTATGACTGAGATTATATCATAAACAAAACCACCCCTACCTGTAAGGTAGAGGTGGTGCTGTTAGTACCCTTAAGATACACCTTGCTATATTTAAAGTCAAGAGCCATATGTGAATAAAATATAACAAGGGTGAGCCTAATAACACCTACAAATACTATTGTCATGTTAGTAAAACCAAGGAATAATACCTACTTTACTTTTATACTCTGTATATCTGTTCCCAAATTTATTTTCAAGAAAACTATCTTCTCTTTTAATTACATACAACATAAAAATTATGACTGGTAACATTAAAAGTGCTAACCCGTAATTCAACTGCAGGTATATTCCAATACCTGTGAGTGCTGCACCGACATAATATGGATGCCTAGTAAATTTATACGGACCGTTTGTAAATAATACATCACCAGAATCATCTCCCATAAATCCCCAATCCTTGTTTCTATTAAAACGGGTCCATATCATTAGTGATAATCCAAGCAAGGAAAATAAAACACCTAAGTAGTAGCTAAGATTAGTAGTGTTTGTTTTTATTATCTCTAGTAAGAGTAGTATAGGAATTAAGAAAGAAATAAAGATCTCAATAATTTTTCTCCCCCAATAAATAATGGAGGTAACCATTTTTCTATCCCTTTTTCCTTGTATCAGGGTAAAGCTATTTCGGAATATTATAAATGCTAATAGTAATATGATCGTGACGATTTTCATAAAATAAATGTTATCACTTATTTGAGATGTACACTAGAGACCTGACTTGGAATTATAAACTTGCAATTTACAAAATTATACAGAAAACGAAACCCCACACCAGCTTTCGCTAATATGGGGGTCGGAAATCTTTGTCAGGTCATTCCGTTTAACCTCTGCCACCTCGTTTACGCACAGGTCCGATCCATCTCCCAGAACCATCTCTCAATCCTCCCTGAATTTCTGTCTTCCACCGAGCGATGTGCTCCTCGAGCGGTGTATCAAGCCAAGCCTGAACATGGGCCGGAAACTCAGGCAGCTCTGCATAGACCGTCCAGCCATCTTCTTCCTCGATAATATAGGAACCATCGAAGCGTTCGGCGAACTTACACGCAGCCTCGTAGGGAGTTCCCTCCTCAGGGAGTAGACAGTCCTGACAGTTGCGGCCAAAAAAGGCGGCATCCTCATATCCTTTTGGCGGGATATGGCTCATGTTGATCCTTTCTGTTTTTAGGCAGAAAGAATTAATTGAGCTCATTACTAATTTTTAATTCGTTCTGCCCTTGTTGCCAAGAGCTCTAAAAAATAAGGTACCATACAATCTGTATAATGTAAATAGTAGAGTACAATTTGCAAAAATGCCTTCAAAGTAAGGGTGACTGTAGTCCTTAATGGTGAAAAACTACTAATGTTTTATTGCAAAATTTTCTTTTATTCGCTTGTCTGAAGCTTTATTTCTCCTGAAGCAAGTAATGAACTAATGAATAGTATTAATAAGTGGCAGTAACCAACTGCTTCATATAAAGTTGTATGATTCTCTTTTTTCGGGTAATGAATATCATAATTTCTTATTATTCTAGAATTATTAAGTGCCCAAACAATTTCCTTATTTATCATATATTTTTTAAGTATTTTTTCATCTGAGTATATTTTATTAAGTTTTTCTGATATATCTCTCTTATTAACTAATTCGGGAATTAATTTACACACTAATTCTGTCGTTGTAACAATAGGAGTTACAATATTTTTACTACTTCTTTTTTCATATGCAGTTTGAATACTTTTAAGAGATAGATAGATATCTTGTGTTTTTTCAGTATTAAATTCTTCTAATATATAATTTGGTACAATTGTTTCCTCCTCTTCGTAATTATCCAGTATTCTTTCAGCAACCTTAAAAGCAATGAATATTATTGTCATCTGAGTTTTATCAGCATATTTAGGAGATAATCTGTTATTATTAAATGTAATTACATAGCCATTTTCAACAGATGGAAATGGTCCTATACCACTTATTAAATTATCTTTTTCCTCCTTATGTATGTTAAAAATATAATCGGTTTGTAAATTATTTTTATCCTCTACTTTTTTCACTTCATAATAATCTAGCTTATTGATAAAATTATTAATAATGTTTTCTTGAATATTTACTTCACTAAAATATACGACGCAATCAGCAACCCAATCTCTTATTTCATTTCCAGTAGCTATCTTTCTATCTAGAAACTCAAATAGTTTTTTATGTGTGACCCTCCATCTTTTAATTTTTAAATCTTTTTTACTCATAAATTTATACTATGTGAAACTTGTACAAAATTTGTAACCCTATTAAAGTCGTTCACTGATTCTGGCTAGACCTTTAACCAAACAACTATTCCCTCACCTCCATAAACACTTTTGGTTCTGTATCCATCACATTCTCTTTTATCTCAGGAAAAATTACACCTTTCTGAATGTTTTCAATAAATTCTGGTAACGCGCCGTCAAATGGATATGCATATGCATCAAGGGTCCAGCTATTTATTGGTGTACGTGTGAGAATTTCAGGAAACTCTGCAACCACGTATGAACCTAACTTTACTTTATCTTCTTGGCTGAAATTTCGTCCCTTATTCTTAGTAAAGCCATCAACTAGCCCAATAATATGATTTTTAAAGTTAACGTCTGTCTCATATTTTTTATTAAAATAAACAAGCTTATCCTGATACTCTGAAGTATGTAATTCATCCCATCTTGCATATCTGATTTTAGAAAGATCTTCAGTGCTAAACTTTGACTCTGCAAGTGATTTAACCTCAGAGATTATTTTATCACCTAGTTTCAAAGCAACTTCCCTAGCCTTTTCAGGAGATTTCCGACTTCGCACTTCAATATTGATCGAGTGAATACTGTCAGCAACATATACAATCACATAATCCTTTGTCTACTTTAATGACCATTCGACCAAACCTAAAATATTTTCAGCAGAAAACCATTTATTTCCAAGACTTATTCCAACTCCAATATTGTAATTCCTTTTGTATAGTTCCTCCTCAGTTCCACCTCTAATTTTATATAGCTTCATAGTGACGTTACTATATCACTTTGGAATATAAAAGTTAAATTAATAGAATAATAGAAAACCCGCCACCGATACAGAATGGAGAGTTTTCCAGACTGACGGGGCGGGTGCTAACGATAGTACAAAACGAGGACGATTGTAGTTGTGCTCAAGATTACTGAAATTACCATTGAGGTCATCAAGCCGTAACTGCGCTTGATGAATGACTCAATTGCCACTGCACCTTGTACAACAATGAACAAGGCAAACATCCCAATGGAGACACCGGATGCGTTGTGCGTTTTGATAATTTCCAATGGCTGTGGTAGCAACGCAACTACGTTCACAAACCCGATGAGCCACATCACCATATCCCAACGGAAACGCTTCGAGAATTCTTCACGTGTCATACACTACCTCCAATTTGGTTGGTTTCTGTTTCGATGAACTTTTCATTATCATATATCATTAAAGTAATAATGTCAACTCTAGTAATAGATTTTGTCCTAGCAAAAATAAATGACTGGGAAAATCCAGTCATTTATTTTAGTGTGACCCTATTGCGTGACTTTCAAAACTAACTAAAGCTATTATTTATTCGAGTAAATATTTTATCACATTACTACAATATCTTTCATAATCATTATTATCAAATGAGAAAAATTTGTAGCCATATTTATTTGCACTATTGGCAATCTTCTTACCTTTTTCTATATGTTCATCAAATCTTTTTTTAAGTAAGTCTTGATCAAGCTCAGTAGTATCAAATCCATCTTTTCCTAAATCAGTAATTGCTTTATTAAAGTTTGTATCTTCGGTAAAACCCACAAATACAGGTTTTATGGATAAGTTATTTAAATTTAAACTTTTAATGCGTTCTGGTGTGATTTCTATACCTTCTATAATCAAATCTATATTTTTATTATCATAATAACTAATTAAACCAAGTATAGTGCTCCACACCAATTCATCTTGAGAAACTTCTTTAGATAAATGTAGTGTAGTACTACTATTCACCGTTTTCAATAAACTATCTCTAATTGCGTCAGTCTGGATAGCAATCATTGGTTTCCTAATCAATATCTTATTCAATATTGTTGTTTTCCCAGATCTTTCTGCTCCGCCTATAATATATAGATGATTCATATTAATATTTGTGTGACCCTACAGAGAATCGAACTCTGCTTCCATCCTTGAGAAGGATGTGTCCTAGCCGATAGACGATAGGGCCGTTTGTTTTATTGAAGGCTGGCGGAATAAGACATTAGAAGCGAAACTGCCGCAGGCGAGTAGTCGCCGAGGAAAAGGAAATTTTTACCAAAAAATTTCCGGTTGAGCGAACAATGTCTTATTCCGCTCCCTAACACAATAAAACAAAACCTACTTCTTAGCAAGCCACTCCGCCTCCTGCCTCACCAGCACCTTCTCCGCCGAGCTTGCATCTGCCAGCAAAATCTTTACAGCCCGCTCCAGACGTATCGACTGCGATCCCTTTACCAAAACAATATCCCCATTACCTATCACACCCTTTACATACTCCCCAGCCTCACTAGATGAATTAAAGTGTATTGCCTTTTCACTCATTTGCCTTGCCCTAGGTCCTACTGTTACGAGCACATCACATGAAGTCACAGCCTGCACACCTAGCTTCTTGTGTTGTTCAACTGAGAACTTTCCGAGCTCCATCATATCTCCAAGTATTGCAAATCTTTTACCAGAACATTCAAGTCCAGCCAACACTTTCAAGGCCTCATGTAGTGCATCAGGTGAAGAGTTATAAGTATCATCGATTATCACACTATCATTTATACCCGCCACAACATTCATTCTTCCTCTTGGTGGAATATGATTATTCAAAGAATCGATTATCTTTATTAAAGAAACATTGCGAGCTATACCCACAGCAGCTGCTGAAATTACAGGATAAATATGTTGATTACCAAGTACATTAGGCAAAGTAACTGGTATACTATTTCCTCCATTATTTAATTTAAATGTAGTGCCAACTTTTGTATTAAATGATATATCTGACGCCATCACTGTAGCTTGATTTTCTATACCAAAAGTCAAAATATTTTGTGAAAAATCTTTTGATGCATCCATCAGTCTCTTGTCATCAGCTGGTAATACTAGAGTTCCATTTTTCCTCAAAGATTTTACAAGGAGCAATTTCTCCGCAAGCACAGCCTCAACTGAAGGGAAAAATTCCACATGCACAGGTACCTCGCTGACCTTTGTAATAACCACAATATCTGTCTTTAGCCATTTTACTACTCTACCAATATCTCCAGGATGATCTGCACCAATTTCCAAAACTAAACACTCAGGATACTTTGATTTAAAGATTATCAACTCCATACCCTTCAAAATATTTTGTATCCACATAGCAGGATCGCTCCATGCATTTTGGCATCCAAGCACAGTAAGTGGCACACCTATTTCACTATTAAAACTCTTTTCACTTTTCCTCACATGACATGTTTGTGCAAGAACAGTATAAATAGCATCCTTAGTAGATGTTTTTCCGACACTACCAGTAACCGCGACAATACTAGGTTTATATTTTCTAATTATCAACCTTGCTTCAAGTTCAAGTATCCATACTATTATTTTTTTGAATATTGATTTCATTTTGATTTGGTTATCTATCAGGCGGTAATTCGTAATAATTTATTAAAAACTTTGTAAGCTGTATAAATGGATCAGTAAGTGTCTCAGAAGCATAATCCACTTCCTTAGGATACACATGGTAAAGGAAAACTATAAATCTAGGATTGTATGCAGGGAAATATCCAAAGAACGAGTGCAAATACCTATCCGCATAATACCCCTTATTCTCCGGATCCGCAATTTGGGCTGTACCAGTCTTTGCCGCGATACTATAATGCTCCATTTTCTCTGCTCCTTTTTTTAAGGATTTATCCACCACTTCTACTAGCATTTTGGTCACATCATCTGTACTTTCTTTTTTCAAAACTCTAGTCTCAGGTGGTTCAAGTATTTCCAATGTACCATCTGTGTATTCAAACCTTGTTGTAAGGTGTGGGGTAATGAGCATGCCACCATTTGCAAGTGTTGCAAGTGCACGAATAGTCTCTATAGGTGTAATAGCAATACCCTGCCCATATGAAGCAGTCGCAATTTCTATATCCCTTTTACTATCCAAGTTTTTAATTATTCCTCTCTGTTCATTTGGCTGATCTATTCCAGTAAGTTCACCCAGACCAAAACTTTTGAAATACTCAGAAAATGTTTCTTGGCCAGTCAATAGAGCAATAGTCGCAGCACCAATGTTTAATGATTGACTCAAAACTTCTTGTACAGGCACAACACCCCTTGCCCTTCCATCATAGTTTGAAATTTTCTTACCATTTAGCTCCATAAAGCCAGTATCATCATATGTTGAACTCTCTGTTATAGCTCCAGTGTCTATACCCACCGCCATAGTCAATGGTTTTATAATAGAACCCATCTCATACACATCTTCAACAATAGGATTTGAAAAGACCTTTGAATCCTTTATGTCTTTTAGATTATTTTGATCAAATGTTGGCATTGAAGCCATAGCATAGATTTTGCCATTTTTTGGATCCATAATAATTCCTCCGATAGAATCAGATCCCCATTTATCTTGTGTCTGTGCAAGTGTTTTCTCCAAGAAACTTTCTACAGTAGGCTCAATTGATGAGACAATGTCGGCCTCTTTATTTTCCTGTAAAAAAATAGAATTTTTGATTGTAGAAAATATTTCTGCAAAAACATTTGTTTTAGATGTTGATGTATTTCTTGCTAGTATTTCCTCGTAGTATCTTTCAAGTCCATATCTTCCAGCTATTTTGTTTTCATCATTGTATCCTATGAGTCCCACAGAATGTGCAGCGAGTGAATAATCAGAGTAGACTCTCCATGTCTCCTTTGCCAGTATTACACCCTCTATATCCAATGCATTTATTTCATCTCCGATTTCTTTATCAAGTCTTTTTACTATTTCCTCATATGGATCATCAATTTTATTTGCCTTTTCCATAAACACTTCTCTATCAAAATCAATATAGGTTGAAAGAACATCAAAGACCTTTTGTGGATCAGTCATGAGTGTAGGATTTATCGCTAGAGTATATCCCTCCTTTATACCAGCTGCGCTTATTTTTGTACCATCCTTCA
>Ga0172379_10005293_pt1 | contig 18157 bp, 19 predicted proteins | sample GrowelOW334metaG_FD_119756 | JGI IMG/M metagenome (GOLD analysis project Ga0172379, IMG submission 119756) | Groundwater microbial communities from an aquifer near a municipal landfill in Southern Ontario, Canada - Groundwater well OW334 metaG | ecosystem: Environmental > Aquatic > Deep...
TCTTTGATGCGTTTGATAATTTGTTCTTTTACATCGCTGGCTACGCGATGGATTGTTTTTGTTGTACTCATACTCTAGATTATTTCACAGAATATGTGTCTAGTATATGGGGTACCTGCCAATGGTCCTATTGATGCAATTATGAAAGCCGTAAAGAATGCTGCTGCTAAAATTTTTCCATTTCTCAATTCAGTGGAAATTGTTCTTGAGGATTGGAGACCGGTGCCCATAACAAAAGGCACTGAAGCAATGGGTGGATTGGCCGGAAGGAACAAAAAAGGCCCAGTGGAATCGGATTGGAAAGTCATTAGGCGTAAGATTTTCTATGCCAATCACGGAATCCGATGCAGCAATTGACGTTTTTACAACAAGAATCGATACAGCGTTTGGTATTACGTACATTGTTGTAGCTCCAGAACATCCGGTGATTAATTCTATCAGAGACAGATTGACCAACAGAGAGCAAGTTGATGAGTATATAAAATCAGCAAATTTACGTTCCGAGTTGGAAAGAATGGAAGCGAGTATAAAAACCGGAGTTCAACTTGAGGGCATATCAGTTATAAACCCGTTTAATCAAGAGATTGTTCCGGTTTTTGTAGCAGATTATGTTCTTGGTCATTATGGCACCGGAGCGATTATGGCTGTTCCCGCCCACGATGATAGGGATCTTGATTTTGCCAAGAAGTACAATCTCCCGATAAGGGAGGTAGTTAAGAGTAGGGATTCAAAAAACGATGAAAGTAAAAAGGCTTTTACTTCAGACGGACTACTCGTTAACTCTGGGATTTACTCCGGAATGACCTCCGGTGAAGCCAGGGAAGCAATGGCTGAATGGCTCAAAAATACTGGAATTGGAAGGAATGAAATCAATTACAAGATTCGTGATTGGTTAGTAAGTCGCCAAAGATATTGGGGAGCACCAATCCCTATTATCTGTTGCACTGAATGTGGTAATGTTCCTGTTCCTGAAAAGGATCTTCCGGTATTGCTCCCAAGTGATGTTGATTTTCGGCCTACCGGTGAATCACCTCTGGTGTATTCCAAATCATTTCATGAAGTCAGTTGTCCCCAGTGTGGAAAACCTGCACGTCGTGAATCGGAAACTCTGGATACATTCATTTGTTCTAGTTGGTATTTTTTCAGATATACAGACCCCAAGAATAAAGAGGAGTTTGCGTCTGAAGATAATATTAAAAAATGGTTTCCGGTAGATTTCTATATCGGCGGTTCTGAACATGCAACAGGCCATTTGATATATGCCCGGTTTATAACAAAGGTTCTTCGAAAATTCGGTTACATTGACTTTGATGAGCCTTTTCCAAAACTCCGTCATCAGGGCATGGTTATGGGTGAGGCAGAGTTTTCATTGTTTGTAAATGAAGACGGAACCCCGTGCAGTGTTACTGAACTCAGGGATATTAAAGAAGATTCTGGTGCTACTGGTGGTTTCTTGTCAGGAATTAATATTAAGACTGGCAAGAAAATTTTCAGCAAGACTATCTCTCACGAGGAAACAGAAAAGATTGAAGGTTATTTTTGCCTTAAATCAGATCTAAATATTCGTGTGGATAAGCGATCATTTAAAATGTCAAAATCAAAAGGGAATGTCATTAATCCTAATGAGATGGTTGACAAGTTTGGCGCTGATTCGCTCAGACTCTATGAAATGTTTATGGGTCCGCTTGAAGAAGATAGCGATTGGAATTCGGAAGGCATTCTTGGTCTCAGAAGGTTTTTGGAACGAATATGGAGGTGTGGCGATAACCTGAAAGATGTTCAGATGAGTGAAAGCATTGACTCATTGATGCATAAGACCATACGAAAGGTAACTGTTGATATTGAATCGCTTCAATTCAACACTGCAATTAGCGCGCTTATGGTTTTCCTAAGAGGATTGGAAAGAGAGAAAAATGTTCCCAAAGAAGCTTTTAAAATTTTTCTCAGACTTCTTTCTCCGCTTGCTCCGCATATTTCCGAGGAGCTTTGGGAAAATATTGGCCATAATAAAAGTATTTCATTTGAAAATTGGCCAGTATGGGATGAGGAAAAATGCAAGGAAAAAACAGTTGAAATTGTGGTTCAGGTTGATGGGAGGGTGATTACGCGTTTTCCGATGAGTTCCGAAGACGGAATTGATCAAGAGAAGGTTGAAATGGCAGCGCTTTGCCAGCCGAAGCTCAAATCAATTCACGGGAAAGAGATTTTTAAAAAAATCTTTATTCCGGGAAAAATTTTTAATTTTGTTGTTACTGGCAGGGAGGAAAAATAAAAAGAGAGGGTAACTTGCAAACGCAAGTTACCCTTTTTTATTTTCTTAATTATGATAAAATATAAGCAATAATTAAAAGGGAAGGAATGATAAGGAACTTCGGAAAAAAATGGAGACGATGTGTTGGATGTCTTAAAGAGTATTTGGAGTCGTAAAAATTTGACATTCTTTCATGAAATGCTATAGTGTGGTCGATAAAAGTTTCCTTAAAAATTAACTATTTCATAAGTTTGGAGGTAAGGGATATGAATTTAGAAAAGAAGGTTTCTGTATGGTTAACTATAAATAGGGCATGCAATTTGAGATGTGAATGGTGTTATGCGAAATATACTGGGTTTAGATCAAATGATGATATGTTAGATGACATTGTTGAGAAAGCATTGAATGTTATGGGTGATCTTAATGTAAAATCTGTGGTTTTAATTGGAGGGGAACCCACTGTGCACCCAAATTTTCTTAGCATAGTTTCTATGCTTGCTAATTCTGGTGTTAAGGTAAAAATTCTTACCAATGTAGTTAAATTTTCTGACGAAAAATTTCTGATTAAGAGTATAAAAGCTGGAATTGGATCGTTAGCTATTTCACTCAAGGCTTCTAACAGGGAAGACTATGTAAAATTTACAGGTAGTGACTGTTTTGAAAAGGCGATTGTGGCTATAAAAAATATTAACAAACATGGAGTGTCTAATGCTATTAATATAACTGCCTGTAAAGATTCATTTGATAATTTTCAGGAGATGATTGATGTGGTTGTGGAAAACGGAGGAAAAACTATATCAATTGATACTGGCAGACCTATTGTTACGTATAATGGTGTTATCATGAATAACATGGGGACTCCAAGGGAAATGGCTGATTTTTTTATCAATCTCCACCCGATGATTAAAAAATCTAGGTTAGAATTTTCCTTCAAGATAGGTATTCCATTATGTCTTTTCCCAAAAAGTTTTCTTGACGAAGCAATTAAGGAAAAAATAATTCTTTCTGGTTGTCAAATGGCTATGGAAAAAGGTCTGATAATTGACACTGATGGAAAAATAATTCCATGCAATCATATGTGTCATATTCCTTTGGGAAAAATAGGTGAAGATTTCTCAAATGCAGAAGAGTATTGGCAATTCAGAAAAAGAAAAGATGTTTCTTCATTTTATGACTTTAATAAAATGTGTCCGAGCGAAAAATGCAAAGATTGCGAATATTGGAAGTTTTGTGGCGGCGGTTGCAAATTATACTGGCTGTGTTACAGTGCAAGTGAAATGATTGGGTGAAGTGGTCTTTGTGCAAATACTAGTGTTGATGCAAATCAACAAGAAAGGAGGGATAAATCATGGAAAGAAAAGCAGTGAATGCGCTAGATTTTCTCAAGAAATTTAGCAAAAGCGCGCAGCTTAATCCGAAGGAAAACTTTGTGGGATTACAGCTGACTAATGATCGTGGCGCTGAAATGATTTGTGACTGTGGACCAGATAACGATTAATAAGTGGGTGTCCATAGATAAATTGGAGGGGAATATAAAAAATATTCCCCTTTTTTCAATAGTAGGAGACAATATTTTAATTAAGCGGTATATGACAAAATGATGATTAAATTTATTTACAAAAAAAACGAAGACATAAAATGCTGGAAGAGGTGGAATAAATTCATAAAGAAAAATAAGACTGTTTGGGGGATTATTCCGCTTAACAAAAAATATATTTCAGTAGAAAAAATTACCTTTCATGTTGAAGTTGAAAATATTTTTGAAAAATATAGTAAAGTTTTTAAAATGAAACCCCCGATTATAGAAGGTTATGTTGTGACAACGCCATTTTCAATGATAAATGATGATAAAAGTTTTTCAAGAATAGGGAAAATTTATTTATCTATCCATAACATCTCGTTTAAAGTTATAATTCATGAGATATTTCATATATATTTTGAAAAGTATACCAAAAGAAATATTCCAAATTATGAAACAGCAAAGGAATATTTCACGGTGATTTTGAATGATATTTTCAGCTATAATATAAGCACAGGTTATCCGAAGCATGAGGAAGTAAGAAAAAAAATATTTAAAGTTTGGAAAAAAACCCATTCAATTGATGAGTGCATAAAAATATTGATAAGTTGATATATTGGCAATAGATTAGCTTTTTACTCTCTATAATTTTTATGTTAAAATAATGCGATGAATAAAAACTTGATATCAACGACATATACACTCCTTTACCTGTAGCCAAAGAAGAGATATGAAAACGCTGAACTAATTTTAAGATGGAATTTTTCGGATTTTTGAGCGCCAAGGAAGGCGTTTTTTTGTTTGGCAAAAAGTCTTTTCTAAAGCCGGGCTTTAGAGTATAATAAAAATATGAGAAAAACACAATTTGCCAATGGTGAAGGTTATCACATTTTTAATCGCGGCGCCGATAAGCGCGAAATATTTTTAGAGGCGCGGGATTATGATAGATTTCTTTTGGCGGCGGATTTATTAAATGATCAAGAAGATGGCCTGATGATAGGGTGGAGAAATTATAAAAATGCCAATCCAAAATCTGCGCTAGTGGATTTTCTAAAGCCGGGCTTTAGAAAAAGGGAGCCACTTGTGGAAATTATTGCCTATTGTTTGAATCCTAATCATTATCATTTTATTTTGAAACAAATTGCCGACAAGGGAATTGAAAGATTCATGCATAAAATGGGAACTAGTCATACAAAATATTTCAACAAGAAGAAAAAAAGAACTGGCACACTTTTTCAAGGCAGGTTTAAGTCAGCGCATATTGATTCTAATGAATATCTTTTATATCTTTCAGCGTATGTGAATAAAAATAATTTCATCCATGGTTATAACAAAAATGACAGCTGGCCATATTCAAGTTTGGCTGATTACTTGGGAAAAAGAAAAGATAAATTAGTAAAAAAAGAGACAGTTCTTGGACAGTTCAAAGATATTAATGAATATGAAATTTTCCTGCGAGACAAATCTTTATATATGAAAGATAAGAAGGAAATGGAGAGATATTTATTAGAGGAGTAGATCAGCTTTTTTCAGCTTTTCTAAAGCCAGGCTTTAGAAACAGAAAGACTTATTAAGATAGGGAAAACAAGGATATTTTAGGCTCAAATGAGCTGTTTTTGTTTGATCGAATGAGCTATTCTAAATATTCTAAAGCCGGGCTTTAGAAGTTGTTAATTTTTGAGGGTGAGGGGGTAATTTGGATTTGACAGAAAAGGAGTTTAGGTGTATAATTGTCGATTAACAGTAGGGGCTGTTAGTAGGTAAATAAAGAGCAAATCGGTTCTTTAAAACTTGAAAACTTTATTCACCCAGTGAAATACCACGCTTCGCGTGGTCCGCAGAGCGGAATTTCACGGGGTAAAATTTTAACTTAAAAGGAGGGTCGCGATGGACATTCGCGTGCGGTTTCAAAAACTCGCCGCATCCATTGCGGCACAAAAGAAAAGAATTGCCATTATTGGACTTGGATACACATTTGGAAATGCTTTTGATTATGTGTTTAACTACGGGATTTATATCCCTGTAGTAGCAGTGCTTGGTCCAATAAAAGGCGGAATTGTGATGGCAATCCTCTCAGCTGTTGTTTGTTTTCTTTTCATAAAATTTTATGATTGGTCAAAACAAGATTGGCTGGGGATTGAAGTAGCGAAGGAGGCAACCGATTTTGGTCCAACATGGATACGGAAGTTCAGCGTTACTTCCAGAATCGGGAAATTTTTTTGGTGGCCGTTTTCAAAAATAATTCTTCTTATTCTTTGGGCAATCAAAAAAGGCGGTATCGTGGCATTCTTTGCGCTTAGTATGTATACTGATCCATTTGTGGCCACGGTATATTTTAGAAAGGAATCCTTCAGCGGACTGAAAAAAAGAGATTGGATGATATTTTTCGCGAGTCTTTTGGTGGGAGATCTTTACTGGACACTGAGAACGGTTCTCATAATTTATTTAGCCAAGGAGGGGCTAAAAATATTTTAAGGCATTTTATCAAAATAATGATAAGATGCCTTTTTAATTGCCAAAACCAGTCAGTTGCCTTAGAATAAGGGTATTATGAACATACTATTTATATCGAAAGACTTGGGTCAAATTAATCTTGCGTGCAAATTGGCGGAGGAAGGGCATGCAGTGAAGCTTTTTGAAATTGAAGTCAAAGGGAAGAGCAAAATCCGTCGCCCGCTGATTAAATTTGTGGCAAATTGGGAAAATGAACTGGATTGGGTCGGCAAAGGCGGGCTGATAGTTTTTGATTACACAGGTATGGGAAAAACACAGGATGAACTTAGAGAAAAAGGCTACAGCGTATTTGGAGGTTGCGAGTTGGGCGATAAGCTTGAAAATAACAGGCAATATGGTCAAAAGATATTTTCTTTATTGGGAATGAAAACCAAACAATCGATAGACTTTTATGGTATAGAAAAAATAATTGAATTTCTGAAAAAAAATAAGAAATGTTGGGTTATTAAACAAAATGGTCATATGGACAAAGGATTGAATTATGTCTGCAAAACATCTGATAGCAGAGACGCTATTTCTGTGTTGAAAAGCTATAAGAAAAATCTAAAAGATGGGAAACTGCATTTCGATTTGCAAGAAAAAGTTGAAGGAATAGAACTGGCTGTCGGAAGATTTTTCAACGGCAATGATTGGGCTGGGCCTCTTTGTTTGAATATTGAGCATAAAAATCTTTTCAACAACGATCTTGGACCAAAAACCCACGAAATGGGAAATTTGATGTGGTATGAAGAAAATGAAAACAATAAATTATACCAAGAAACATTGGAAAAAATGGAGGATTATTTGAGAAAAATAAAATTCAAAGGGTATTTCGATATTAATTGCATTGTGAACAAGGAAGGCGCTTATCCTCTCGAGGCAACGGCTCGGTTGGGACAGCCAACAGCTCAAATTCAAAACACGATCCAACTTTCTTCGTGGGGAGAATTTATGAAGGCAATCGCGGATGGAAAAAAATATGATCTCAAATACCGAAAAGGATACGCAACTGTCGCATTTGTGGGAACACCTCCTTATCCATATGCCAATCGGTCAAACCTCAATTCTCCGAAAGGACTGGAAATATTTTTCAATGGCGATTTGTCAGAAGATGAAAAAAATAATATATATTTGGAAGAAGTCAGCACTGTCAAAAAAAATGAAAAAACGGAATATGTCATTTCCGGCAATTCCGGATATATCGCCCATGTGGCGGGATTCGGAAAAACAGTTGGAGAAGCGAGAGAGAAGATGTATAATTTAATAGAAAAGATTGTTATTCCCAAAATGTTCTATCGAACAGATATTGGTCTCGAATTTATTAATAGAAATGAAAAAAAGTTAAAAGAGTGGAGATGGATATAGAATTATATGACTAAAAAAAATAAGTCAAAAAAAACTTTTTCGTGGATGAATCCAAAATTGGAAGTGAGGAATACAAAAAAGATATATTTAAGTAAAAAAATAGTAAGTAGCAAACGATGTCTTGATTGTATGGGGTGTTGCATTTTTGATGATAAAGATGCCTATCTCGCTCCTCATTTATCAAAAAAAGAAACGGAATTAATAGAAAGATGTTTTTTAGAAAAAGATAAAAATTTTTATAAAATAAAATTAGAAAGATATAAAAAAAATAAAAAATTGCTAAAATGTTGTTTTCTTAAAGAAAATGATCATCGTTGCTTAATTTATAGAAAAAGACCGATGGAATGCAAGATTTGGCCACTTGTTATCGGTAAAGGTGAAAAAAGCGGTAGTGTGTATTTGTATGTTGTTAATAGTGATTGGTGCCCTGCAGCTGTTAAGAATAAATTTAAAAATAAGGATATAATAAAAGACATGTGCAGGTTTATTAAAGGTAAAGGTTTCATAGATGAAATAAAACGAGGAGAGAGATATGTATGGCCTGTTGAAAATTATTATATAAAAATAAAAAAATTAATTTAAAAAATAAATAATTTATATGTTTTGTGCAGATACTCCAATTCCAAGTTTTTTTATATTTACATATGCTGTGCCACAGTTGCTTTATTATTCACATATACCAGCAATTTTTGTTTCTTTACTTTTAGGAATTTTTGTTTTTTATAAAAATAAAAATAATCTTTCTAGTAAAATATTGTTTTTCTTAGCTATTTCATTCTCGCTTTGGGCAGTGTCAAATCTTGTTGTATGGACAAACCCGGATAGCAGAATAGTTCTATTTTTTTGGAGTTTAATATTATTTTGGGAGTTTTGTATTTTTTTGTGCAGTTTTTATCTAAATTATGTTTTTATAAAGAACGAAGACCTTAGTTTTTTCGTGAAAATAATAATTTTTATAGCGTCCTTGCCTATATTGTTATTATTATCAACGTCATTTAATCTTTTCGATTTCGATGTCTCAATTAATTGTGGTCCATCCGAGGGATTTCTCTGGAATTATCTATATGTAATAGAATTTATTGTAGTCGCAGCCATTATTATTTTTTCAATAATTAATTTTAGAAAAAAGGACAAACAAAAGAGAACACAAATAGCCTTTTTTTCTTCCAGCTTATTATTGTTTTTAACATCTTTTTTTATTACTGGTTATATTTCAAGCCTACTTTATGATTTAAATCTTACCAATTTATTTGATCTCGAGCAGTATGGTTTATTCGGCATGACATTCTTTATTGGTGTTTTAGTCTATATGATCGTAAAGTTCGAAGCCTTTAATGTTAAATTGATGGGCGCACAAGCATTAGTAGTTGGGTTAGTAGCTCTTATATTTTCAGAATTCTTTTTTGTTGGGATTGAAAATGTTACTAGCACGGTTTTGATTAGTGTGACAGTTTTGCTGACGACTATTTTAGGATTAGTGCTTATTAATTCCGTGAAAAATGAAGTGAAAAGAAAAGATGATTTACAGGCGATGTCGGATCAGTTGGCGGCGGCTAATGATGAACTGCGAAAATTGGACAATGCCAAGAGCGAATTTATTTCCATCGCTTCCCACCAATTGCGCACGCCTCTCACTGCCATCAAAGGTTTTATTTCTCTGATTCTGGAAGGGACTTATGGAGAAGTGAGTCCTGTTGTTCATGATGCGCTCAATAAAGTTTATCTTTCCAACGAAAGAATCATCGGATTGGTGGAAAATTTGCTGACAGTTTCCAGAATTGAATCCGGACGAATTGAATACAGATTTGAACCGACCAGAATTGAAAATATTATTAATGAATTGAATGATATTTTCATTATGGTTGCCAAGCAAAAAAGCATGTATCTCAATATTTTGCTTCCCAAAGATCCATTGCCTGAAGTGGAAATGGATGGGCAAAAAATCCGCGAGTTGATTTCCAATTTGGTGGATAATGCGCTGAAATATTCCAATGAAGGAGGAGTGACAGTCAAAGCGGAAATGGCGAACAGCAATTATGTCCGTGTCACCGTTTCAGACACGGGAATTGGCATTCCGGCGGATGAAATTCCTTATCTTTTTGTCAAATTTTCGCGCGGAAAAGACATCAATCGCCTCCACGCTGGCGGAACAGGCTTGGGGCTCTATGTTGCCAAAAACATTGTGGAAGCTCATCATGGAAAGATTTGGGTGGAAAGTGATGGGGCAGGCAAAGGATCAAGATTTATTATGGAGTTGCCGATTAAGCACGCTGCATAATAATATTTATCATATAACATAAAAAAGCGGATTTTGTCCGCTTTTTTTGTTGATTTTTTGGCTAATTTGTGCTACAATTAGAATATTATTATGAATAAAATAAAATCCATCAAATTCCGTCAGGAGCTATTTTGGGATGTTGATCCCCGAACAATTAATCCGCAAAAACACGCTGAATATATCATCGAGCGGATTTTGGACTTTGGCCGAGATGAGGAAGTGAGATGGATGGTTCAATTTTATCCCAAGGTTATTATTAAAAAAACTTTTTCTAATTCAAGAGTACTGCATAATAAAACGAAAGCGCTATGGAAACTTCTATTGACAAAATGAAAAATAGTAAATTAAGGTTTGAAATCTTGCCTTCAAAAACAAGAAAAGCGTTTTTTTATGTTGCGAAAAATTTTAATTGGCTGAATGATTATGGATTATATCTGGCTGGAGGCACCGCTTTGGCCTTGCAAGTCGGTCATAGGCAGTCAGTGGATCTGGATTTTTTTACTAAGAAAAGTTTTTTTGACAACAAAGCCATTGAAAGAAAATTAATAAAAAGCAATCAGTGGGAAATGACATATTTAGAAGACGGAACAATTTATGGAAAGTTGATAAGCGCTAAAATGAGTTTGATTGCATACCCATTTTTTATTCCCGCTAAGCCATTTTTGCAACTGGGAGAAATAAAAATTTTATCCAAAGAGGATATTGCGGTTATGAAAATAATTGCTATCAGCCAGAGGGGGCGCAAGCGCGATTTCTTTGATATGTATTGGTATTTCAATAATTGCGAACCACTGTATGATGTGCTGGCGCGTGTGAAAAAACAATATCCACACCAAAAGCATAACATGCATCACATCATTAAGAGCCTTGTGTATTTTGCCGACGCCGAAAAAGATCCTATGCCAAAAATATATTTTCGGGCCACATGGAAAGAGGTTAAAATTTTTTTTGAGAAAGAAATATTGAAAATCACGAAGGATGTGATGAATCTCAAAATGTAATAGATAATTATTTTCGCGTTAAAGGCATTATTTGGAGGTTGAGCCTCCATTACTTTGGCGGATTTTGTCCGCTTTTTTTGTTGATTTTTTGGCTAATTTGTGCTACAATAGGAGTATGAAAATGGTAAAATCAAGCTTAAATAAGTTGTTTTGGTTTTTGCGCAAAAATGAAGATGTTTTGGATTCCGTCAAAGATCGGCATTTGATTATTCATCAAACGCTGGCATTGGGCTCTATGGACGATGTGCAAAAACTTTTTCAAAAATACGGAAAAGATGTGATTTTCCAAGAATTCAAAACGCCTGTCAAAGGACTTTACGCTCCTTCGGTGTTTCATTTCTTTGAACATATTCTCGGGATAAAAATAGAAAATAGCGAGCAGTATATCAAAAAAATTCATCCTGCTAAATAATTTTTTCAAACAAAATGGAAAAACTTCACCTCGAAATTTTTGATGAGGAAAGGAAAAATATTTTTCAAAAACTTTCCGCTTTCCGTTCAATTGGATTTTTATCCGGCGGAACGGCGCTGGCTCTTCAACTTGGCCATCGAGTATCCTATGATTTTGACATTTTTTGCGCAAAAGAAATTTCTTCAACATTCGCCGCAAAAGTGCAAAAAGAAATGCGCGTGAAAGAAGTGAGCGTGAATAGCGGTGATGAGCTCACATTTTTTACGGAGCATGACATAAAAATATCCTTCATTTTCTATCCTTTTAACTTGAAAAAGTATCTGCTTGAATTTTCCGCATCTCCCTTGCAAATCCTTTCTCCTCTTGGTGTGGCGCTCGCTAAAGCCTATGCCTTGAACAGAAGAAATGCGTGGCGGGATTATGTGGATTTGTATGTAATTTTAAAAAGAGGCATCACAAATCTCGAAGATATTGTGCGAGAGTCGCGCGCGGTATTCGGCGAATTGTTTAATGAAAAACTTTTTTTGGCGCAGCTTGTGTATACGAAAGATATCTCCGATGGCGAAATAAAAGGAACGCATTTGCTTGAGTCGGCGACATTGGAAGATGTGTCAAATTTTTTTGAAAAAGAAATTGACGCATATTTGAAAAGAAAATCATTATAGCAGTGAAAAAATATTATATTGGTTCGTAATGCGGAAAATTGGAATAAAATATTTTTTATATACTTTTCATTGGTTATTTTTTAAAGGTTGCTAGGCAGCCTTTTTTGTTTTAGTATAATAATTATGAAAAAAGAAATTACAGTCAGTTTGCTTTCCAAAAAACTTTGTGTTCGGCTTGGTCAAGGGCAGGTAATTTTGCCGAAAGATATTCAAGAAAAAGTTGATGCTTACTGGGATGAATTACTAAACAATGGCAAAAATTACAAGCGAGGAGAAGTTTTTACTGTTGTTGAAAAAAAAGAAACGGACAATACTATTAATATTTTGGTGAAAAAAACAGATTATGCGCATTATCTATATTGCCAAAATGTGGATAATTTGGGATATTTTGAAGCAACAACTTCACCCTCTATTTTTAAAAATTATTTTGTAGTTAATATTGAGGTTAGATTTATTAATGAATACAATCTCTAAAATTTATTGTAAAATAACAAAGCAGAAGTATGATAAAATTTTTTTCCACCTATACAAAAGATATTATAATGATGGATAAAAAAAATAAGGTCACAAAAATTACCAAAGGTGGCCCTGATTTTTTCATGGAAAAAGTATTAAAAAAGCATAATGTTAAATATTCTATTCACGTAGACAAGGCAAAAATAATGATAAGGGTAAATGGAGAAGAAAAAGGAAAATTAAATAGTAAATTAAGAGAAAAGAAAATAAAAAATATAAATTCAAAAGACATAGTTATTATTTCAACCGTCGATAGAGAATGGATCTTGGACGATTCTTTTGATGGAATGGCCAAAGTTTTTTTGGATGTCCAAGGATATATAAGAAGCGCAGCTAAAGATCCATCCATTTATACTCTGAAATTTTGGAATAAAATAGCTTGTATTAAAGGAAACAGGAAAGAAATAAGTAAATTGCCTCGTAAAATTGTTGATCGCCAAAAGAAAAAATTATTGATAGTTACAAAAGGAGATGAGGGTTCTACGATATATTTTAAAAATAAAAAATATCTGTTTAGAGCGAAAAAAATCAAAACACAAGATACTATTGGAGCAGGAGATACATTTTTTGCTAATTTAATAATTTCCCTTTTGGTTAAAAGGAATGATATAATTCAAAGTGGTAATTTCGCAACCAGAGAAACAGAAAAATTTTTAGTAAAGAAAATATGAATAAATTCAAAAAAGCATTCAATGATAAGCGGGTAGTTATCGGGATGGTCCATTGTTCCCCTCTTCTTGGATATGGAAATCCCCTTAAAATTAGAGAAGTAGAGAAAAAATTCATGAAAGATTTGAAGGCGCTTATTAGCGGAGGAGTGGATGCCGTAATGATCGAAAATAATTATGACGCTCCTCATTATGAAACTGCTAAATTATCAACGATTCCTCATCTTACAGATTTATGTCTGAAAGCGAGAAAATATACCAAAAAACCACTAGGAATCTGTATTCTGTGGAACGACTATGAAACAGCACTGGCAATTGCTAAAATAGCCGAATTCAATTTTATTAGAGTGCCTGTTTTTGTTGATAAGGTAAAAACGGTTTATGGAATATTTTCCGGAAAAGCCAAAGAGGTCATTGATTTTAGAAAAAAAATAAATGCTGAAGATATTCTAATTTTTGCCGATGTTCAGGTAAAGCATGCTGAACACCTGATTAAGCGATCTTTGTCAGTTGCCATACGAGAAGCTATAGCGAAAAAAGCCGATGCAGTTATAATTACTGGAAAATGGACCGGAGATCCTCCGACAGTTAAAGATGTTAATGAAGCAAAAAAAACAGCCAAAAATATTCCTGTAATCTTGGGAAGTGGAATAACAACCGGGAACATTAAAAAATATTGTGCCGATGCTTTTATAGTGGGAAGCTATTTCAAGGGAAAAGGCAATCCTCAAGAAAAAGATTTTCATAATATTTTTTCTTATAAAGCAAAAATACAAAAAAGTCGAGTAAAAAAATTTGTATCTGTCTTAAAAACAAAGAAAAAATAACAGTTTGATTTTTAAGTAAAACCCATTCTTAAAAAAGGATGGGTTTTTGCTTTCACCCCTCAATTGTGGTAGAATTTTAGGGTAAAATAAAAATTTCATCCGCCTTGGGCGGAAAAATATGTACGATATCATTATAAAAAATGGAACAATTATTGACGGATCAGGCAAGCCGATGTTTTTGGGCGATGTGGCAGTGCGCGACGATGAAATCGTGGCAGTCGGAAATATCCGAAACAGTAATGCCAAAATAATTATCGATGCGAAAGATCAATATGTCGCGCCTGGGTTTATTGATGTCAACAATCATTCCGACACTTTTTGGCGAATCTTTTCCGATCCGGATCTGGAAAGTTTGGTTTATCAAGGCATCACGACAATTGTTGGCGGAAATTGCGGATCATCATTGGCACCTTTGGTCAATAAAGATATTATTCAATCTATCCAAAAATGGGCGGATATCAAAAAACTAAATTTGAATTGGCTGACAACCAAGGAGTTTCTTGATGAAATAAGAAAAAAACCATTGCCGGTCAATTTTGCCACTTTAGTCGGACACGGAACATTACGCCGTGGAATTCTCAAAGATGAAGTCAGAAATCCCACGGATCATGAAATAAAAGTGATGAAAAAAATGCTGAAAGTAGCTATGAAACAAGGCGCTATTGGCATGTCTACCGGATTAGTCTATACTCATGCCAAACTAGCCACTGAAAACGAAATTGAAGAGTTAGCCAAAGTGGTTAAGGAATATGACGGAATTTATACTACTCATATCCGAGGAGAAAGCCACGAAATGATCGATTCCATCAAAGAAGCCATTAGAATCGCGAAAAAAACCGGTGTAAGATTGCAAATATCCCATTTGAAAGTTATGGGAGAAAAGAACTGGCCGATGATGGAAGAAGCGCTTAATCTGATTGAAACGGCTCGCAGTGATGGCATGGATGTTAATTTTGATGTTTATCCGTATACTGCCACGGGTTCGGTGTTGTATATTTTTCTCCCCGATTGGGTCTCCCAAGGCGGGAAAAAAATGATGGTTCGCCGCCTCAAGGATCCGGAGATTAGGAAAAAAGTGATTGAAGAAATGAAAAAAGATGATATTGATTATTCCAAAGTCGTGATTGCTATTTCACCGCTTAACAAAACTTTAGTGCGGGAAAAAATAGCGGATATTGCCGTTTCCCAAGGAAAATCAATTGAAGAAACTGTTTTGGATGTGCTGATTGCCAGCGATGGCCGAGTGGTGACAATTATGGATGTTTTGAGTGAAAAAAATGTGATTGAAGGAATCAAAAATCCATTCTCCATAATTTCTTCCAATGGCTCCGGGTATAATCTTGAGTACGCAAAAAATAAAGAGTTGGTTCATCCCAGAAATTTTGGTTCCTTTCCCCGAGTTTTGGGACATTATGTCCGAGAAAAGAAAATACTAAGCTGGGAAGAGGCGATTCACAAAATGAGCGGAAAACCGGCGGAGAAATTTAATTTGCAAAATCGAGGAATAATTCAAGTTGGAGCTTTTGCTGATATTGTTGTTTTCGACCCGAAAAAAATCCAAGATTTGGCAACGCCGGAAAATCCTTATCAATATTCAAAAGGAATCAATGGTTTGATTGTTAATGGAAAAGTAATCATGGATCAAGGACAATATAATGGAAACAGAGAGGGGAGAGTTTTGAGAAAAACTTCATTATTCTGAAATAAGTAATTATAAATTTTAAATAATTTATAAAATCCAAAATCTAAATTATACCAAATTATACCAAATCAATGTCTGAAATCAAAATGATTAAATATTTGGATTTTAGGCTTTGAAGTTCATTTGGAGCACTTTGAGTTTTGAAATTTAAATTTAAATTTACATTTACATTTACATAATCATTTTATAACCTAGCCAGATTTGTTTTGTTAATTTTATTATTTATGCTTGATTTTACGAATTTTTTCAAAGGCAAGAAAGTGACTGTTTTTGGTTTGGGCGTGCATGGAGGTGGGTTGGCGATCACGAAATTTTTGGCCAAGTATGGCGCCAAAGTGATTGTGACGGATATCAAAACTAAAGAACAGCTAGCTTCTTCGCTGGAAAAATTGAAAGATGTCAAAAATGTGGAATATGTCTTGGGGCAGCATCGGCCGGAAGATTTTACTAATGCCGATATGATAATTAAGACTCCCGGAGTGTCTTGGGACAACAAATATCTGAAATTGGCGGCGGAAAAAAATATTCCGGTGGAAATGGACTCCGGTTTATTTTTCCGATTTTGCAAAAATCCGATAATCGGAGTGACTGGAACGAAAGGGAAAACAACAACTGCGACAATAATTTATGAAATTTTGAAGTCAGCCGGGAAAAATCCGGTGAAAGCGGGTATCGGACAAGTGGCGGTTTTGGATAAATTAGAATTGTTAAAGAAAGAATCGGTAGTGGTTTTTGAACTTTCCAGCTGGCGTTTGTCGGCTTTGGCCAAAGAAAAAAAGAGTCCGCAGATTGCGGTTGTGAAAAATATTCTGCCTGATCATTTGAATTATTATAAAACCATGGAAAGTTATATCGCCGATAAAAAAAATATTTTTCTTTTTCAAAAACAAAATGATTATTTGATTATCAATGAAGACGATGAAATCGTGAAAAAATTTGCTGGTGAATCAAAATCACAAATAATCAAATTTTCTTATTCTCCCATCCGAGATGGAAAATCAGTCTATGTGGAAGAGGAAGCGATATATATCAATAATGGCAACGATTGCAAAAAATTAATCGATATCAAGGATTTGAAAATGCGCGGACTGCACAATGTTTCCAATATGCTGGCTGGAATCGCAGCAGTTTTCGCCTATGGAGTGGAAATTACAGAAATAAAAAAAGCTGTTTTGGAATTCAAAGGCGTTCCGCACCGGTTGGAGTTCGTGAAAGAAATAAGAAATGTGAAATATTATAATGACACAACCGCGACTATTCCGGATGCGGCTATTTCCGCCGTCAATTCTTTTTCTGAACCGGTGATTTTGATTGCAGGAGGCACAGATAAAAATTTGGATTTCAAAAATTTTATTCCAAACATAGAAAAAGTGAAGAAAATAATTCTGCTTAAAGGAACAGCGACGGATAAAATTTTGGAAGAGGCAAAAAAAATCGGATCGGAAAAAATTATCAATTCCGGAGTGGTGGATTCCATGGAAAAAGCAGTCTGGGAGGCAAGCCAAGATGCTAAAGCGGAGGACGTAGTTCTGCTTTCTCCGGGAGCGGCCAGTTTTGGCTTATTTGCCAATGAATTCGAGCGTGGGGATAAATTCAAGGAGGCGGTTTCCAAACTGAAATGATATCCACAGTTGCATTATTTGAAAACGTGATATAATAAAAATATAAAAACAATCAAAAGGAGGTGACTGTTCAAAGGATATGGTTCTTTGACATTCTGTAGAAGGGTCTTTAATGAAGACGCTTTTTTTGTTTTTAACTCAAACAAAAGGAGGAACTGTGGTAAGAGATCTAAATTTTCAAAATATTCTTGTGGACAACAAAAGTATTCATGTGCTGGATACCAATATTTTTATGAATTTTTTGTATATTTTGAAATGGGCTGAAGAGGAAGTGATAATAATTCCCAGAATAGTCCCGTGGGAATTAAAGGATATAGCGAAGAATATCCGAAAAACCTCAGAGGAGAGAAAACAAGCAAGGGAAGCGCTGAATGAAATATTTAGGAACAATATAACGGAGGATAAATTAATAGAAGGAATCCATAATCATAAGAAATGTTATATTTTCATAAGAGAGAATAAAAAGAATTACTTCAAGATTAATTGTCCTGATCATAGGATAATCAGCTTGGCCAAGGATATTCAGAAGATGAATAATCACGGGCGCGAGGTTATTCTCTTGTCGCATGATTATGAACTAAGGAAAAAGGCAAAAAACAAAAAAGTGAAAGCTATAAAATGCGGGGGAGATTATTTCTTTAAGAGAAATAAAGAAGCGAGAGTGTCAATACAACAGGTAGCCTTTGCGTGAAATCTTCAAAAGAAAAAACCGGGTTGTGGCAGGTACCCCATATACTAGACACATATTCTGTGAAATAATCTAGAGTATGAGTACAACAAAAACAATCCATCGCGTAGCCAGCGATGTAAAAGAACAAATTATCAAACGCATCAAAGA
>Ga0172379_10005294_pt1 | contig 18157 bp, 16 predicted proteins | sample GrowelOW334metaG_FD_119756 | JGI IMG/M metagenome (GOLD analysis project Ga0172379, IMG submission 119756) | Groundwater microbial communities from an aquifer near a municipal landfill in Southern Ontario, Canada - Groundwater well OW334 metaG | ecosystem: Environmental > Aquatic > Deep...
GTATTTTGTTTTCGCAACCGCTTTATACCTGATGGTTTATATGGCGAACTATGTGTCCACTATACTCAAACAAACCGAACAGTCGCTTCTGAAAGCAAATAAAGCGCTTTGTCAGAAAGACCGTATCAAGGATGAGTATGTATTGCGTGTTACACATGACATCAAGGGACATTTGTCTACTATACAAAGCTGTCTTGACGTGGTTATAAGTGGATTAACCGGGTTGCTTAATGAACAGCAGGCTGAATTTATTAATCGCGCTTTTAATCGAACGGTCAAAGTTATACATTTTGTAAAGTCGTTGTTAAAATTGACCCAAATGCGGCTAATCAGCGAGTTCGAAGTGGAAAAATTTTCCTTAAAAAGCACGATAGAGAATGCTTTGGCAATGGTGAAAAGTAAGGCTCAGGATAAATCTATAACGTTGAATTCCGATATTGAACTGCCGGAAGATTCAATCATAGGCAGCCAGTTTTCCATTGAAGAGTTGATTACGAATTTGCTGCTCAATGCCATTAAATATACGGCAGCAGGTGGAAAAATCGAAATAGATGTCCGCGATAAGGAAGATTGTGTGCTGGTGGAAGTTGTCGATACGGGCATTGGAATTCCTGAAGACGAATTACCAAAAGTATTCGATGAATTTTATAGAGCGACCAATGCAAAAAAACTTGAGAAAGACGGTACGGGACTGGGATTAGCGATAGCAAAACAGATTGTGGAAAAACACCATGGCAAAATATGGGTGGATAGCCGGGAGGGTATAGGAACAAAATTCAGTTTCACTCTGCCCAAAACAGATTATCTCCAAACCAGGTAATTATCCGGTATATTTGAGAAAAAGCGCCCGAAGTGTTATGAAAATGCAGCTGACAATTAAATTGGAAAAAAGCATAGTAAAGAGAAAACCTGGCAGGCGTTTAAATGAATCAAGCTGGATATTCTGAGTTTAAATTTGCGATTTTAGGTACCGTATTGACATTAACAGCCTTTGCCCTCTCATCCTGCATAGTCCCTCCATTGATAACTACAATTGCGGATAAAATTGGTGTCAACTATAATAACTTCGGATACATTATTATGCTCCAATTTTTCAGTTTTTTTGTCGCAGGTATTGCCGGAGGCTGGTTATGTGAACATTTTGGTTTTAGCAGCAGGTCGCTGGTTTTAATAGGGCTATTGGTGGTTTCGATTACGCTGGTTATGGGGTTTCTGCTAAAAAATTTATCCTCATTTATGATATGGGCTATACTTCTGGGGGTGGGGGGCGGACTTACGGAAACATTTGGAGCTGTAATGATTTCCAGCTATGAAAAATCAAATTCAAGCAAACTTTTGAATTTGTCACAGGTTTTCTTTTGTATTGGTGCGATAACCGCCCCACAGATTGTTTCGCTGTTCCTTTACATCGGGATTCGATGGCAGATTATATTTGTTATATTTGGCGTTCTTATCTTTTTGATTATGTGTATTTTTCTGGCGCTGACAAAAAACGCAAAACAGGCCGTGCCGATTGCGATGCGGCCGGAGCATAATTCCACAACGCCACTTTTAAAAGACAGCCTGTTTTTTCTTTTTGGGGCAACCCTTTTTACGTATGTAACAGTTGAAAGTATTTTTGCCTGCTGGATAGCTGTGTATTTTGAAAAAAGATTATTATGTTCTGTTTATGCCTCGGCTCTGGTAATTAGCGTCTTTTGGTTTGGGCTTATCCTGGGGAGATTGGCAATCACTGTTATACCGAGGCGTTTTACATTATGGCCTGCGATTTTAATTGGCGGAAGCGTTATGTGTCTCAGTTCAGTATTCGCCTCTTTTACGGTCTGCCCTGTTTCTGTTGCGATTTTAGTATTTCTGGCGGGGGTTGGTGCGGGGCCTTTTTGGCCTACCACCGTGGCGATTTGTCATACGGCAAGGAATCGTCCCCAATTTACTTCCTCGGTTATCGCAATAGGCGCTATGGGCGTAGTAGCGGGTTCGGGATTCGGTGCGCTCATTTTTAAATATACGGATTTTAAGTGGTTTTTACCGCTTATAGCGTCTGGAACGGTTATACTGTTGGCGGTAAGCCTTATTTCTTGCCGAAAATACTCCAGAGAGCTTAGGATGGTGTGAAAGGCTGGAAGGGGGGCAGTTTTTAGTTTTGATATGAGGAATCAGCTTTTCTCCTTCGCAAGGCTGATAAGGAACCGCTGCAGAGGGCATATCTATGGTGAAAAAATAAAAATATTTCTCTTGCAATTGTAAAATTGTGTGGTATAATGAGCAAAGAATAGGGGATAGAGAAAACTCAGCAGTATAGCAGTATCATCTTTTGGGCACAGAGTTGTTGTTATTGTTGCACCGTTCTGCGCAGCCTTTTTTTTGCAGACCTTGTATTTTCAATGGAGTTGAAGTTATCCGTTAGAGAATTTGCGCGCTTTGTTAGAAACAGGCGAAGTTAAAGGATAATTTAATTCTATAGAAAGTTGAGGTATGTATGAAAAAGAAAGTTTTAATCATCAGTATTGGGTTATTGGCTGTGGTGTCAATGGCTCAGGCGGTGGCAATACAGTCGATAACCGCGACGACTGCAGGTACGTCATTCTCAAGCGGTACCGGCATTCTGACAATGGTCGGCGTGGGCGGAATCAACGTTGAGGACATAACCAACAACGTAGTTACTTACGGCAACGGCTCGTTCAGCCTTAATACGACTCTGGCGCTTGACACATCATCAGGGGGTATTGCCAGCGGGAATTTTACCGGCGGTGGGTTCGTATATAAGGACAGCACCAGCGCTGTTTTGCTGTCCGGCAGTATCACCTCTTTCAGTCTGGCCGAGTTTGTAAATGGTTCCGGAACATTTGTAGGCACAGGCTCATTTACGGTTACGGGCGGAACGCTGCAGACTGATTTTGGTACGGCGACAGGCAGTATGGTGGACATTTCTTTTTCTATTAAGCCGAGCACCATCAGCAACTTTTCTGCCAATTTCAACGGTAGTTCAAATATGACAGTTTTGCCGAATCCGACGATTCCGGAGCCAACGACAATAGCGTTGCTTGTCCCGGCGATTTGGGCATTAAGAAACAGACGAAACAACAAATAAGAACGGTGAGAAAATGAAATCCCTGACTCTTACTCTTTGTTTGACAATAGCTTTCTGCACATGGACTTTCGCACAGAGCAACTATGCGGTTCTTATGCAGGAAAGCCCTGCTGGTGCAGGAGAAATTCAGCCAGGGATTGGCGTACATACGTTCGGTATAAATGAAAAAGTAACGCTCAATACCGTTCCGAAGAAGGGCTATAAGTTTGTTTATTGGCTCGGCGATGTGAGCGACCCATCTGCAAACAGAACGACGCTGTCGGTTGACGGACCGAAAATAATTATTGCTGTTTTTACAAGAGACTCTTATGAGTTTCCCAGCGCAAATGCAGCAATCAGCCAGGGGCCGGAAGGCCTGTTTGCCAGACATGACGATATAGGTGGAGACTTGCCGTCAATCTCGCCGCCGCCACCGCCTCCGCCACCGCCGCCGCCACCACCGCCGCCGCCCGTGCCTGAGCCGGGGACGATAATGCTGCTTTCGGCAGGTGCTTTGGTGTTGCGGAAAAAACTTTTCAAAAAAAATTAAGTATGACCGATAAAAGTGAATAATATAAATAAAAAGAGAGTTGAAAAACTCTCTTTTTTTATTTATAGTGTGTGTACAAAATAAGGGTTGGCGATTTTATGAAGATAGGAATTATCAGCGACAGCCACGACCATCACGCAAACGTACTGAAAGCTGTTGAAGTATTCAAAGAACAAAAAGTTGAATATATTCTGCACGCTGGCGATATAGTTTCGCCGTTCACGGTAACGGCATTTTCTGCAGTCGAAAACGCAAAATTTATAGCGGTGTTCGGCAATAATGACGGCGAAAAAGTTATGCTCAGAAGCGCTGTCGAAAGTTTCGGCGGGCAAATCCATCATGACCCATGGCATGGGCAAATTGCGGGGAAAAAATTTTATCTTACACACAAGCCAGGCGCTGTTGATGATGCCATTGCGAGTGGAAATTACGACATTATCGTGTATGGCCATACACATATAAAAGATATAAGAATGGCCGGCAAAACGCTGGTAATCAATCCGGGTGAATCGACAGACTGGATATGCGGCAAAGGCCGAGTTGTGATATTGGATACGGAAAACCTCAAGACAACAGAAGTGATACTTTAAATAGTTATCAGAAAAACACAGAATTCAGAACGCAGCAGACAGAATGAAGAGTCGGTTATTAGTATTTGCAGCCGGTTTCAAAGAAGCCTGCGATTTGCATTAGTTTTGCTTCCTCAAAGGCAGGAGCGATTATCTGTAATCCTATCGGCAGATTATTCTTGTCTTTGCCGCAGGGGATACTAATCGCCGGTACTCCGGCAAGATTTACAGCGATTGTGTAAATGTCGGAGAGATACATTTGCAGCGGGTCGTTTGTCTTTTCGCCGATTTTAAAAGCTGTTGTAGGGGAGGTTGGCATAACGATACAATCAGCCTTTGCGAACGCGGCGGTAAAATCGCTGCGAATTAAATTGCGAGCCTTGAGAGCCTTTAAATAATATGCATCGTAATATCCGCTGGACAGGGCGTAAGTGCCGAGCATTATTCTTCTTTTTACCTCTGCTCCTAAACCCTCATCGCGTGATTTTGAATAGACTTCGATATAATCATTTGCGTTTTTGCTTCGATGGCCGTAGTGAACGCCGTCGTAGCGGGCTAAATTGCTCGACGCTTCGGCGGTCGCGATTAAATAATAAGTTGCTATTGCGTAATCGAAGTGCGGCATAGAAATTTCGACGATTTCGGCGCCATTTTTTTTGTAAAACTCTATCGCGTTTTTAACCGCTGCTACGACTTCGTTGTCCGCGCCTTTGAAGAGTTCAGGCACAACCGCGATTTTCAAATTTTGCGGCTTTGTATTTACTGTCGCCAGCCAGTCCTGCACAGGTGCGATTTTTTCGTTAATGCTTGTGCTGTCTTTTACATCGTGGCCTGCGATAACATTTAACATCAGAGCACAATCTTCGACAGTCTTTGTCAGCGGGCCTATTTGGTCGAGACTTGAGCCGTAGGCGACAAGGCCATATCTTGAAACCCTGCCGTAGGTGGGTTTTAGGCCTGCTATTCCGCAAAAGCCCGCCGGCTGTCTTATTGAGCCGCCTGTGTCGCTGCCCAGCGCGGCAAAGCACATTTCTGCCGCGACCGCTGCCGCTGAGCCGCCGCTGCTGCCGCCTGGTACGCGGGAATAATCGAGCGGGTTTAAGGTTTGTTTTATGCCTGAGTTTTCGGTGCTTGAACCCATCGCGAATTCGTCGAGGTTTGTTTTGCCGACTATCACGGCATCGGCAGCGAGGAGTTTTTCGACCACTGTCGCGTTATATGGTGAATGAAAATTCTGTAAGATTTTGGAGCCGCAGCTTGTTGCGCCAAACGTTGAACACATATTGTCTTTAATCGCAATCGGCACGCCGGCCAAAGCGCCGATGGGTTTTTTTGCTGCGATTTTTTCATCAATCTCTTTTGCTTTGGCAAAGGATTGTTCTTTGAAAGTGCTGATGAACGCTCCGATTTTGACATCGTTTTTTTCTATCTGCTCAAAAACCGCTGAAACGGCATCTATGCTTTTGACAACGCCAGTGGAGATTTTTTTTTGAAGCTGTGTGCAGCTTAATTTCAACAGGTCGTTTGTCATTATTTTTTTTGCTCTAAAAACCATTTGTATAAATTCGGGTCGTTGTAAGCAGTGACATAGCAGCTATGTCCAAGTTCGGGGTAAATGGTAAATTTCACATTTCCGCCGGTGGCTTTTATTGCATCGACCATTTCCTGCGACCTTTTTATTGGTATTATATCGTCTTTTGCCCCGTGAAAGACCCATATCGGCATTTTGTAACTGTTGGCGAGGAAAGCATCGCCTCCGCCGCAAATCGGAGCGATTGCCGCGAAGTCGTTTGGATATTTTGCCGCCAATGCCCAGGTTCCGAAGCCGCCAAGGCTCAGGCCGGTCAGATAAACTCTCGATTTATCAATGTTGTATTTGCCTTTGATATTGTCGATAAGGAGTTTGAGTGATTCAAGATGGTCTATCCACAAGGTGTTGGCGGGGCATTGAGGGGATATTGCGACGAACGGAAAATTGCTGTCGGTCTCTACAACTTTCGGAATGCCTGCCACTTTGAGCCGGTCTAAATTGTCGCCGCGTTCGCCTGCTCCGTGCAGAAAAATAATCAGCGGGAAAGGTTTGCCGGTTGAATTGTAATCCTTCGGCAGGTACAGCAGATATTTTATGTCAACAGACATAACGACATCTTTTTTGAAATGCTCTTTTTGTTGAAGTTCTTTTGTTCCCATATTGGCAGCCCTGACATTGCAACACAGTAAAATTGATACGAACAGAAAATTTAACATTATTTTTGACATAGTTATGCTCCTGAATTTTCATCGAGAATTTTAGGGACTATAAAAAATTGACCATCGCTGTCTGGGGCGTTGGATAATGTTTTTTCCGTACCCAGCGAGGGTTTTACAATATCATCTCTAAGGCAATTGCTTACCGGCAGGCAATGCGCCAGCGGTTCAATGCCGGTGGTATCGAGATGATTTAATTTTTCGATATATTGCAGAATATCGCTCAGCTGCGCGGAGAATTGCGAGATTTCCGCATCGTTTAGATTCAGTCTCGCCAGTTTCGCTACGGCTTTTACCTGTTCAACGGTTATTTTTTGCTTACCCATATAGATAGTAAGCTAACCGGTTTTTCACGGTTTTTCAATCCTAAATCCTTGTTGACAATGCCTTTTTATTAAAGTATTTTTCTTGTTTTGAAAGCGAAAGCAGGTAACCGCAGATGGTCAAAGAGATTAAACTGCCGAAGTTCGGCCAAGACACACAAGAGGGGACAATCCTCAAATGTCTGGTCAAAATCGGCGATAACGTCAAAAAAGGCGATATAATATTCGAAATCGAAACCGATAAGGCAACTCTCGAAATGGAATCGCCCGAAGAAGGCTTCGTCAAGGCCATAATCGCCAAAGACGGGCAAACTCTCGAAGTCGGCTCGACTTTGATGGTATTAGGCGGCGAAAACGAAAAAATTAACGCTGCTGATTTTTCCGCTCTGGCGAAAAAATCCGAGTCGGCCTGCGGCTGTCAGGGACAGCTTGTCTTAGACGGCGCTGCGGAGATGTCGCCTGAAAAAATGCTGTTTTCAAAACAGAATATCCCTTGTTTTTATCTTAGTATAGCGGCTGATATAACCGAACTTGTACAGCAGCAAAACGAGTTGAATAAAACAAGCCCAGTTAAAATATCTTTCGATGATTTTTTGATAAAAGCATTATCGTTAGGATTTGAGAAGTGGCCGATTATGACCGGCACATTCGCGGGCGACTGTGTTCATCTTGCTGATTCGCCGGGCATTGGAATAACCGTCGGTAGAGTTGCGCCGGTCATTAAAGATGTCTGCAAAAAAAATCTTGCTCAAATTGCCGCTGACAGAATTGTCCTTATCAAACGCGCCCAGGCCGGGAAACTTGCTGATGGCGATTTAAAAAATGGGTGTATGACGGTGAGCAATCTTGGCGAACTGGGCATTGATTCGTTTATTCCTATTGTAATCCCCGGTCAATGCAGTGTATTGGGCGTTGGCAAAATAACCGATACCTGTGTATCGCAGGACGATAGTTTTGTTACTCGCAAAGTTGTTAAAATGACGCTTGCCGTTGACCACAAAACGGCTAACGGCGCGGAAGCCGCTCAATTTTTCAGCCTTGTCGCAAAACTGCTCGAAGACCCTAAAAAACTCGTGTCTTGAGGTATCAATAAAAAACCCCCTGATAAACAGAGGGTTTTGTTTTTTTATTCGACAGTAGAATAATCGGTATTACTTGCTGACTAATTTTTTTGCAATGTCAACGGCAGAGGCGGCATCTGGAGCGTAACCATCTGCGCCGATTTTGTCGGCATAAGCCTGTGTAACAGGAGCTCCGCCAATCATAGTCTTTACGGCGATGCCTGCATCTTTGAGAGCCTTGATGGTTTTTTCCATCGACGGCATTGTTGTTGTCAGCAGTGCGCTTAAGCCGACAACCGCAACTTTCGTCTCTTTGATTTTATCGACAAATTTCTGTGGACTTACGTCAACGCCAAGGTCAACAACCTCGAAGCCTGCGCCCTTTAGCATCATAACGACAAGATTCTTGCCGATATCGTGCAGGTCGCCCTGAACAGTGCCTACCGCGGCTTTTGCCAGAGGCTTAACGCCTGCTTCGACGAGTTTAGGTGCGAGCACTTCCATCGCGGTCTTCATAGCGCGAGCGGCTATGAGAACTTCCGGAATATAAACTTCGTTATTTTTGAAACGTTCGCCGATGATATTCATACCGGCAATCAGACCGCTCTTGAGAATTGTTTCCGGAGCCATACCTTCGGCTATCGCGGCCTTTGTAATTTCCAGAGCCTTGTTCTGGTCGCCCCTTATTACAGCTTCGCCCAACGCTTTAAGATCTGCCATTGTCATAACCCTTTAATTGTTTAATAAAAAATTTAGCCATTTCCGCGGGTAATTAGACTATTTTTAGTTTCAATAATCAAGGGCTAAATTTCCAAAAGTGCGAAAATCGCCTTTTTTGATTAGATAAATGCAGAAAACAGCAATTTAGTGCAAAAAGCCGATAAGTAAAATAACGCTGAAAAAGCCCCTGCATTATATTAAAGATGATTTTTTAGAGGTGTCCTTAAAGCATCAGAAGTTTTATCGCGGCAGCGGCGGCTAATAGCTGAACAATGATTTTAAACCACGTCTGCGGAATTTTTTTCAGAATTAAAATACCCGCAACCGCCCCGGCGGCAATCAAAGGCAGCATAGCAATATCAGCACAGATAGAATGTAAATCTATTCTGCCCTCGGAAATAAATATCGGAAGTTTAATCCAGTTGAGAATTAGAAAGTACCACGCCCCTGTGCCGATAAATTCGTACTTGGGCAATTTCATCGCAAGCAGATAAATTACCATTATTGGTCCTGCCGCATTTGCTAATTGTGTTGTCAGTCCGGCTAAAAAACCCATTGCCGCCGCAAACAGCCAGTGATGCGGAATGTTGTCGGTTTGATTTTTTCGCCTGTCCCAGAAATAATTTGAAACCAGCATTATCAGGACAAGTGCTCCTATTGCAGGCCGGAGTTGTACATCGTCAATCTGCCTCATCACAAAAGAACCTGCGGCAATGCCAATCAGCGCAGCGGGCAGAAGCTTTAAAATGATAGACCACTTGGCGTGACGATGATAATAGCCGACCGCAAACAAATCCGCCATTGCCAGAAGCGGCAAAAGCAGACCTGTGGATATTTTTGCCGAAAAAAATGACGCTATCAGCGGCACCATCAAAATACCGATACCCGGAACGCCGGTCTTGTTCACGCCCGCCAGAAAAGCACAGGCACAAAGCACAAACCACTGCAAAATAGTAAAATCACTCGGCAGTAAATTAGTTAATTGAGAAAACATAGTCGCCGGATGGTATCAATAAAAAAGGCTGTGTAAAAGAAAAACTTTCAACACAGCCTTTTAAGGATTTATATAAACAGCCTATTTCACAGCGGGAGCATTCGGGTCAACGGGCTTTTTGGTATGACAAGCCTTTTTGACCTTGGCGTTCTTATGGCAGCCGGGTTTCTTTTCAGCTTCACACTTCTTCATGGCTGGAGCATTCGGGTCAGCAGCCTTTTTTGCATGGCAAACCTTTTTCTGGTCAGCAGAGCATTTCTTTTTACAGCAGGCACCTTTACAGTCAGCAGAGCAGGTCTTTTTGCATTCGGCGGCACATTTCTTTTTGCAGCAGGCTTTCTTGTCAAGTCCACATTTTTTCATCATTGAGTTTACTATGCCGGTGTCCTTTGAATTCGGGTCGGCAGTATTACAATCAGCGACCTTTTTTGCGCAGCAAGCCTTTTTGCAGTTCTTTTTGCAGGCTTTCTTTTCATGTTCGCCCTTTTTACCGAATAATGCCTTTATCGGGCAGGTTTTTGCTGAATTGGGGTCAGCGGCAGAAACCCCTGTTTTTTGGCATTTTTTCGCGGTCTTGCCATAAGAGTCAGCAATGCCGAACCCCAAAACCACCAAAAAGCAAACTAACGTCAATAAACTCTTTTTAAACATACTATTTCCTTTCTATAATAATTTTTGCGGTATTTTATGCTAAAAACACTGACTTGTCATACGAAATCGGCAAAAATAAGTTCAAAACATTAGAAATCTTTGATTACAGAAATAAATTGTCTGCCGGCAGAGGTTTTAATATAATGCCCAAAATCGTCGAATTATTGAATTACCGGAGTAAAAAATGACTGTATTAAAGTATGACTCAAAACTTGCGCATAAAGTAGCTGATATTTCGCTGGCTGAATGGGGCAGAAAGGAATTGAATCTTGCCCAGAATGAAATGCCCGGCCTGATGGCTCTGCGAGCAAAATATGCAGCTCAAAAGCCGCTTAAAGGTCTCAAGATTACCGGCTCGCTGCATATGACCATCCAGACGGCTATGCTTATCGAGACCCTTGTTGAGCTTGGCGCCAAAGTCCGCTGGGCATCTTGCAACATCTTCAGCACGCAGGACCATGCTGCCGCGGCAATCGCCAAAGAAGGCCTTGCCAATGTCTACGCCTGGAAGGGCGAGAACCTCGAAGAGTATTGGTGGTGCACTGAGCAGGCGATTTTGTGGACTGCCGACAGCGGCCCGGACTTGATTGTCGATGATGGCGGCGACGCTACGCTGCTGATTCATTATGGTGCAAAGGCTGAAAAAAATCCTGCGATACTCGATGAGCCCTGCGACAATCACGAAATGCAAATCATTATTAAGAGGCTCAAGGCTTCAATTGCTGAATGTCCGACACGCTGGACGAATATCGCAAAGAAGATTAAGGGCGTTTCCGAAGAGACAACAACAGGCGTTGCCCGTCTGTATCAGATGCAGAAGGATGGCTCGCTGATGTTCCCTGCGGTAAACGTCAACGATTCAGTTACCAAGTCGAAGTTCGATAATCTCTATGGCTGCCGCGAGTCATTGGCTGACGGCCTCAAGAGAGCAACCGATATTATGGTTGCAGGCAAATGCGTCGTCGTCTGCGGATATGGCGATGTAGGCAAAGGCAGCGCACAGTCAATGCGTGGCTTCGGTGCAAGAGTCATCATCACAGAAATCGACCCGATTTGCGCATTACAGGCCGCGATGGAAGGTTATGAAGTTAAGACTCTCGAAGAAGTCGTAGGTGAAGGCGATATTTTCGTTACAACCACCGGCTGCTGCGATGTTATTCGCGGCGAACATATGGAAAAGATGAAGAACGAGGCTATTGTTTGCAACATCGGCCATTTCGACCATGAAATACAGATGAGCTACCTCGAAAAGAATTCAAAATGCAAAAAAGAAAACATCAAGCCGCAGGTTGATAAATGGACTCTCCAGTCAGGCAAGAGCATTATCGTTCTGGCCGAAGGCAGATTGGTCAATCTCGGCTGCGCAACCGGCCATCCGAGTTTTGTTATGAGCAATAGTTTCACGAACCAGTGTCTTGCTCAGTTGATGCTCGCAAAGGGCGGCCTTGAGAATAAGGTTTATATCCTGCCAAAGAAGCTCGATGAGGAAGTTGCTCGTCTGCACCTCGGCAGATTAAGCGTTTCGCTGACAAAGCTGACACAGAAACAGGCTGAGTATCTCAACGTGCCAATCGAAGGGCCCTACAAGGCCGAGCATTACAGATATTAAAATCAAGGCAACCTCTAAAAATTAAAAAATCAGAGCCTGGAGCGAAAGCGACAGGTGTTGGCTTGGGCGGGCTCTTCTTGTACCGCCATAGCACGAATGTGCGACGGCGGAAGCCCACGCGGTTTCTATTAAAACAAAGGATTTAAATGAAAGCAGCATTTATTGGTCTTATAGGTTCTGGCAAAAGCACTTTGCTGGCAGCGGTAAGCGGCAGAAAATATTCAAACACCGGCGCAGCGCAGATTGAAGAAATTATGGTTCCTGTGCCGGATGCTCGACTCGACTGGCTTTATGGTTTATACAAGCCAAGGAAAACTGTCAGGGCAACGATTGATTGTCTTGATGTGCCCGGCCTTTCTTTTGCTGACGACCACACAAGAGCTTCAGCCCGAAAAATTCTCGGCAACGTGCGAACTTCTGATATGCTTGTAATTGTTATCAGGGCGCACGGCGGCGGAGGTGTCAAAGCCGAACCGGTTAAGGAATTAAGCGATTTGATGACTGAATTGCTTCTTGCGGATTTGGAGCTTGTTGAGACACGAATTGAAAATCTTCAGAAGCAAATTGCGAAACCATCAAAAGAGCAGACCAAGCAAAAGGCCGAGCTTGATTTGCAGTTGAAGCTGCGTGGTGCGCTTGAATCTGAAAAACCGCTCAAGACAGTGGTTAAAACCGCTGACGAAAATGAAATTGTCAAGCCGCTTGGCTTTTTTACGCTTAAGCCGATAGTCGTAGTTTTTAATACCGCGGAGGATAATGCCGCTCAACAGTTTGATACGGCGGGCATTATAGATTCATCCGTGCCTACGATTTCGGTTTGTGCGGAGATTGAATATGAAATCAGCCAGCTTGACGCTGAGAGCAAGGCTGAGTTTATGAAGGATATGGGGTTGAGTGAGCCGGCGGCGAATAAGTTTGTGCAGGGCTGCTATTCAGCATTGGGATTGATAAACTTTTTCACTGCCGGTGAAGATGAAAATCGCGCCTGGTCAATTCCTGTCGGCACTACTGCGCTCGATGCCGCGGGCAAAATTCACAGCGATATTAAACGCGGATTCATTCGTGCAGAGACAATGAGCTATAATGATTTGAAACAGCTTGGCGACGAAAAAGCTGTCAAAGCTGCCGGCAAAATGCGACTTGAAGGCAAAACATATATCGTTCAGGATGGCGATATAATGAATTTCAGATTTAACGTATAATTAGAATGTCATTGCGAGCGCAGCGCGGCAATCTCGTTTTGATTTTTGTTAGAAATAAATATGAAAGCTCTTGCATTAACAAAGGTTGCTCGGCTGGAAATTATTGATGTTCCAATGCCGCAAATAAAAAACGATACTGATGTTCTGCTCAAAGTCTCCACCGTCGGCGTTTGCGGCAGCGACATCCACTACTACGAAACAGGTCATGTCGGCTCGCAGGTCGTCTCATTTCCATATAGAGTCGGCCATGAATGCTCCGCCACCGTTGCGCAAGTCGGCAAAGGCGTAAAAAATCTCAAGCTCGGAGACCTCGTTGTCGTCGAGGCCGCAGTCGTCTGCCATAATTGCGACCAGTGCAAACTCGGACGTGAAAACACCTGCCGCAACATAAAATTCCTCGGCACCCCCGGCCAATTCGACGGCTGCATCTGCGAATATATGGTAATTCCCTCCGAAAACTGTCTCCCCGTTACAGGCAAACTCACGCCGATACAGGCCGCGATGTGCGAACCTTTCACCATAGGCCTTTACGCCGCAAAACAGGGACAGGCTGCTAATTGCCAAACAATCGCAATCCTCGGCTCAGGCCCGATAGGCCTTAGCTGTATGGAATCCGCACGCCTCAAAGACGCGAAAAAAATCTTTATGACCGACAAACTCGATTACAGATTAAACATCGCGGCAAAACACGGCGCATTTTGGATGGGCAATCCTGACAAGACCGACATTGTGAAAGACATTTTAAAATTGCATTCAACAGGCGTGGATGTTGTCTACGAATGCGCAGGGCAGCAAAGCACAATCGACCAGGCCGCCGAAATTTTAAGGCCGGGCGGGAAACTCATCCTCGTCGGCATTCCGCGTGAAGACAGAATTTCGTTCCCGATAGATAAATTTCGCAGAAAAGAATTGACGATTATAAATATCCGCAGACAAAATAGAACAACCGAAGAGTCGATTAAAATTTTAGAATCCGCCCAGGTGAACATTGATTATATGGTCTCACACAGGTTTGCTTTCGTCGATGGCGCAAAGGCCTTCGACCTCGTTGCCGGCTACAAAGACAACGTCATAAAGGCTATGATTGAATTCTAACCACAGCGAAAAAGAGTATTCAAATGTCGGGTGAACAAAAAGGGCGGGCATAAAACCCGCCCCTGTAAGTTGCGTCTGCTCGGCAGTTATTTCTCGTTGTCAGTAACGCCGGGCCAGTCGTCAGTGCGGAAGGGCGATGCGGGCAGACCGGCGGCATTAAAGAGATTGCATTCTGTGGTAACATCCGACCAGCCATAACGCACGGCCGCAGGTTCTTTGACTTCGGAGCTTTCGACTATAACCGTTCCATCTTTTATAGCAGCCTTAGCCGGAACAAATTTCTTGTCGTCCCCCGCGATAGTAAAGCCTTTAAGCTCGCCGCCCTTGACAACGAGTCCGCCATCGGCGTGGATAAACGTAAGGTGAATTTTGCCAGCGTCAACTTTCATATTTTTATACACAGGGCCGGAGTACTCTATTTTTTTACCGTAGGTTTTTGCCATTGCCCAGAGAGCGAGACGGCGGCCGACTTCCTGCTTGTTTTTTGGGTGGATGTTATTGGCGTCGCCGATGTCGGTAGTAACGGCCATACCGGTATTCGGCACGCTAAGCGTCTTGAGCTGTGCCTCGCGAAGTTCTACCCATGCAAGCGGGCTGAACCAGCCGGGCGGAATCCTAAAGTCTGCGATCTGGACGAAAAGGAATGGAAAATCGCCTTCGTGCCACTGATTGCGCCAGTCGGCGATAAGGGCGGGAAAGAGCGTTTGATATTGTTTGGCGCGAGCGGAGTTGGATTCGCCCTGATACCATATCGCGCCTTTTATTGCGTATGGTATTATCGGCGCTATCATACCGTTATACAGCAGTGATGCGCCATTGGGATTTTGCTGGCCAAGCAGCGGAGCCGGTTTTGCGGGCTGGGGGTTGCCGGCCTTTTCGGCATCGTTGGCATTCTTTTGCCACTGAGCAAAAGCTTTATCGTAATCGGCCTGACCGTTGGGATATATTTTTATCAAATCTTTATGTCGCTGGAGAATGGAGGCAAAATCAGGATTTGCGTGAAGGCTGCCTGCCGACATCCATGTCTCGGCAATCGTGCCGCCCCATGAACTATTGATAAGGCCGACCGGCTGGTTGAGTTCTTTGTAGAGTTCGCGACCGAAGAAATAGGCGACGGCGGAAAAACTCCCGACAGTCTTTGGCGAACACTCAACCCATCGGCCGTTGCAGTCGGCGATTGGCGAGAACGCCGCATATTGCTGCACGGTGAACAGACGAATTGTGGGATATCTGGCATTAGCGACTTCCTGCTCACAGTTAAGAACGCCGGTCTGCCAATTGCCGGCGCTGCCCACTGTCATGTTCATATTCGATTGTCCTGATGACAGCCAGACCTGACCGATAAGAATGTTTTTCACGGTAATGGTGTTCTTGCCTGCGATGGTCATTTCAAGCGGTGTGTTGGAAGTTTTCATCGCCGGCAGTTTCACCATCCATTTGCCGTCTGCGTTGGCGGTTGCCGTTTGCTTTTGCTTGCCGATGGTTACGGTTACGGTTTCATTAGGCCCTGCCCAGCCCCAGATAGGGGCTTTCGCGTCAGCCTGAATGACCATATTGTCGGAGATGATGGCCGGCAGGCGGACATCAGCCGTTGCGAATGACGCTATGAGAACGATGAGAGCGAGCGAACCAATTATCCGTTTGTTCATTTTTGCAGTCCTTTCAATTATAAATAACAATCGTATTAATTTTGGTATTTAATTTTTGTTTTTCAAATCTAACCTATATTATTCACCTGCCGCACTATTTTGTCAAACAAAAGTCTTGATTGCTCCCTATCAACTAAAAACAGGCTGCCGAGATTATACCCATCCAGACCTTGCGGCAAATATAGTTTTTTGCCATTTTCATGAATTTTTTCTTGCAATTGCTCTACAATGTCCGGTAATATACTTTAAGATAATTGAATATGCTCTTTATCAGTTTGTAATCACTAATCCTTTTTGGGTGCTTCAGAAAAAACTGCAACGTTTTTCGGAATGAGGTATCGCGTAAATGGATTGGTGTCCTCGATATTCACACACCAAAAGTGTGAAAAACAGGACACCTTTCCTTGCGTTCATTCCGGGCTGTTGCAGGCCTTTTCTGACCGCGGGAGGTGTCCTGTTTCTTGTCATCTCCCTGCATAAATCGTCTGTTAGAAAGTGCGCAAATATAGTCTGTGCATAAGGTTAGAAAGAAAATTTTTTACAAAAATATTATTTTTCTCTTGTATTTTGATGCGGGATTAAATACAATACAGAAAAGGACCAAAATCACAGCCGATTTTTGAAAACCTTTAGGGAGGTATTGTTATGAAAAAGAAGTTATTGAGGTTTGTTGTTGCAGTTCTGTTTTTGTTGCCGGTCTGTACTTACGCAACTGTTTTGACGTTCGATGATATCGGCACTACGACGAGTGTTCCTATACCTGATGGTTATGGAGGATTTAATTGGAGCAAATCTTTTAGTGATGGGGTTTTTTATTACATAAATACTTCTCTTGCGTATCATCATCCTGGTGGTTCGGGTCTTTTCAACGGAGTTGTATCTGGAGATTGCGTTGCTTTACCTACTCCTTATATGGCAGAAGGCAAAGGTTGGCTTAATTCCGCTACTCCATTTACTCTCAATGGTGCATATTTTACTGCTGTTTGGCGTGACGGTCTTAATATTCAGGTTGATGGTTATCTGAACGATATTTTGACGTATTCAACAACGATAGTAGTTGATACGACCGGCCCAACGTGGGGTGCATTTAATTACGCCAATATAGACGAACTGCGTTTTTCCGCTTCTGGTGGAACACAACATGAAGGCTATCAACATGATAACACAGAGTTTGTAATGGATAATTTCACTTATATACCAGAGCCGATATCTATATTCTTTTTTGCCTTCGGAGGAGTAATCCTGCAACGGATTAAACGTTAAATTTTCACTGAACTCAAAATCATTTTTACTTTTAGGAGAGATAAACTATGAATACTAAAACATTATCGATTGTTCTGGCGATGATTATTTCTTTAACATTAACTGCAAATGTTACAAATGCTAAATCTGTTTACGCAATTACAAATCATGGCTTCGGAAATGGCAGTGGTGAACCCGCCAAAATTTCCTCTTACGATATAAACTCTAATCAGATCGATTGGCAAACAACTATAACATTGGATGAAGTAAATTATCCAACCGGCGGTGGTCTCGGTCCTGTGGGTGTAGCGATGGATTCCAATTCAGGCTATTTATTCATCACTCACGAAAGTATGCAAGGCAACTGCCTTGGTATTCAACTCATCGAGGCTTCAACGATGACCGATTTCGGCTGGATAGATGCGGAAGACGCAATCGATTTATGCGGAGTCGTTTTCGACAACGGCAAAAACAAACTCTATGCCGTTGACAGAGGATATGACAAACTCTTTGTCTATTCATGGAATCCGCAAACCCAAACGCTCACCCTTGATGGCGGCGCCCCGAAAACATTGCCAAATCTTTATGATACAGATGGCTACGGCGCCGGCGGCATCGCCCTGGATGAAGCCGATGGCATTCTCTATGTTACCAAGTTGGAAATCAGCGGCCATAGTGCTGTCTCAAATAAGGTCTATTGCTACAGTACTGAAGACTGGACATTTCAAAAAAGAATTGAAATAACGGTAGACGGCAATGACCGTTATGCAACAGCGGCAGCGATTTATAATAATGGCAGCAGCAAGTATCTTTTTACCGGCGCGTTTTGGGACAATACTTATCTCGTCAGAACAGACTTGACAGATACGAACAATCCCGATTCATACGTTGAAAAAAATCTTGGTACTGGCATAGGCGCCACAGGCATTGCGGTCGACCAGCAAACAGGTCTTATCTATGTAACCGCATCCGACAATACGATAAAAGTCTTTAACGGCCTGAACTTTCCATCTGACCCGTGTTATACTGAAACCGCAAATATCGTTGGCCCCGCGGGAATATGTGTGCCTTACGCTTCGCCGATTGATGTCGATATAGCCATCACCGACAATGTTTCCGACTGCGTTTTTCCAAACAACGACGTCAATTATACTGTCGAATATGCTATCAATCAA
>Ga0172379_10005295_pt1 | contig 18151 bp, 14 predicted proteins | sample GrowelOW334metaG_FD_119756 | JGI IMG/M metagenome (GOLD analysis project Ga0172379, IMG submission 119756) | Groundwater microbial communities from an aquifer near a municipal landfill in Southern Ontario, Canada - Groundwater well OW334 metaG | ecosystem: Environmental > Aquatic > Deep...
AGTTATTCGCCATGCACGGCACACAAGCAAATGGCCCCGCGGGAAATATCCTGCGGGGCCATATGATACCTTGCGGTATTTACCGTCAGTACCAGTTTCTGCGGGTGTTCACCAGATCAATGATGATCAGAATAATTCCAATAACGATCACCGCGTGCAGCACCGGTGTGGTGATATGAAAAGCCACCACGCCCAGAAGCCAGAGTACCACCAGTATCAGTCCGATAATCAATAAAATTCTTGCCATAGCTTTTGATTTTCAATGGAATGAATAATTCGGGCCGAAGCTAGAACAGTATGATGATCAGCAGGAGTATTACCACCAATCCGCCGGCGGAAATATAAATGATTTCACCGTGCATTTCCTTCAGGGTGCCGTTGATCGACCGCACCTCGCGGCGCAATTCGCGCTTCTGAACGGAGCTGAGGTCGGAGAGGTCCATGGCTTTGATCACGTCGAGACGGTTGATCAGGGCCATTTCTTCAGCCGTTACCACGGTGGTAATAGCCGTTGCTTCCGTTTTGCCTTTTTCCACTGCAGCCTGCAGGTGGGAGGGCATGAAAGCCAGCAGCATAACAACTGCCATAATCGATAAGAACAATTTTTTCATCTGGAGTAAAATATTAATTAATAATTTATAACAAGCAAATATCAGGGCGTTTCAACCGGAAAGCATTACACAATTCCGGTTCAGACTTACATTATTCACACCCACGGGAGATCAATATCGCCGGATCTGCTGCTCATCGCGGATGATCACTTCCGGTTTTTCATCCCACCAATCGATCAGCCCGATCAGCCATACATACTGGTGCTGGAAATACCGGATCGGGTTTCCCGTAATGGTGACGGCAATATGGCGCGGAATGATCACACTCAGGTCCTGGTAGGGGAACTGGTCGCCAATATAGAGGATGTACGTGTCGTCGTCCCTTGAATAGTATACCTCGTCGACCCTGCCATAGATCCTTCTTACCGATCCTGCATAATCCGAAGCCTGATAAGCCGGAATGGTTTCGATTTCATTTCCGTATTCAAAATCCCAGTAGGTCTGATCGGGATAATAATACTGGAAACGGTTGAACAGATAGGGGGTCCAGACCAGGCTGTAGTGCATCGGCTGACGGTACATATAACGTTCCCTCCGGATCTCGAATGAAACAGGCTGGTATCCCTGATCGTACCTCATGGGTCGTATATAGCGGTCATCATACCAGTTGTTGTAATCGCGGTAGTTCACCCTGAAATCGGCTGATGCGCGAAGCGACACCGAATTGTCATAATCGATCCGGTAGCGGCTTTTAGCGAATATCTGATCATTCTGATGGTTGATTACCCGGCCGTCGTTTCGGGTGAAAGTGCCGTTACCTTGCTTGAAATTCCGGTTAGCCTCGGAATCCTTGATCCTCACCGGGGCCGGATCGGTTGGTCGGGCAACACGGGTTGCGGCAGCCTGGGTTTTGGTGCGGGCAACCTGCTGGTTATTGTCATTGATGCGTTTCTGATTCTCCGCAGCATTGTTGTCGCGGGCTACCCGGCCATTCTGGCTCTGGGTGGTCCGGTTCTGGTTGACTTGCTGCTGCCTTGCCTGGTTTTCGTTCACCTGCTGCTGCTTCTGCCTGGCCTGGTTGGCATTTTGTTGCTGCTGCTTTGCCTGGTTGGCATTCTGCTGCTGCTGCCTGGCCTGGTTTTCGTTCACCTGCTGCTGTTTTTGCCTGGCCTGGTTGGCATTCTCCTGCTGCTGCTTCTGTTGTTGCTGTTGCTGCTGCTTTGCCTGGTTGGCATTCTGCTGCTGCTGCCTGGCCTGATTGTCGTTCACCTGCTGCTGTTTCTGCCTGGCCTGATTGGCATTCTGCTGTTGCTGTTGCCGGGCCTGGTTGTCGTTCGCCTGCTGCTGCTTCTGCCTGGCCTCATTGGCATTCTGCTGTTGCTGCTGCTGTTGTTGCTGCTGCTTTGCCTGGGTAGCTTGCTGCTGCCTGGCCTGGGTGGCCTGCTGCTTCTGCTGGGTGGCGGCTTGCCGGGATTGCTGAACGGCTTCCTGTTTCTTAACCTTCTCGTTCCTGGTTTCGGTGGAAGTCCTTTTGTTCTGCGGATAGGCCGACAGTGCGGCTATCAGCATGACTGCGATAACAATAAACTTTTTCATATTGACCTTTATAGATTAATCCTCTGATTAAAGGTCAAATATCAGGCACTTCGGACCCTGAATCCTTACACAATTTCCGAAATGACTTACATGATTCACATATAACCGGGCAGCTATTCCCCTTTCAGTTTCAGCACAAGAATGTTTTTACCGTTCTCATACAGATAATCGATGCTGTGGCAGCGGGCGCGGATGATCCGGATGGCAATCTCATCATCGCCAGCCTCACCGGCCAGCGGATCATATTGATTACCTGCGCTTTCGCACACCAACTCCACGCTGCTGTCCTTTTCCGAAAAGGACAGGCTTATGCGGATATCGGAAAAATCCTTCTGGAGGATGAGCACCTCTTCTGCAATATGAACCACAATGCCGGTCACTTTTTTCGAAAGCATGTGCTTATCGCAGAATGCCTCCATCACAGCCTGCATGGCATACAGGTCGTAGTCGGGACTGGTGATGCGGTGATCGAGACGGCGGATGCGGTTGATGAAAGCCCGGGTTTTTTCTTTCTGCGGATGGTCGAATATCTGTTCAGGGGTTCCCTCCTCATAGATCAGTCCCTCGTCCATATAGAAAACGCGGCTCGAGAGATTACGGGCAAACTCCATCTCATGGGTCACAATCACCATCGTCATGCCTTCGCGCGCCAGCCGGCGGATAACAGCCAGCACCTCGCTGACCATGGTAGGATCGAGCGCCGAGGTGGGTTCATCAAACAGGAGGATTTCGGGTTCCATGGCCATGCAGCGGGCAATGGCCACACGCTGTTTCTGTCCGCCCGAGAGTTCATCCGGAAATGAAAAGGCTTTTTCGGCGAGACCAACGAGCTTTAGCAGCTCCATGGCTTTCTGTTCCGCCTCCACCCTTTTTTTACCCAGCAACCTGATCGGTCCGAGGGTCAGGTTCTCGAGGATCGACAGGTGGACATACAGGTTGAACGACTGAAACACCATGCCCATGCGCTGGCGCAGTTTCGGAACATTGGTTTTCTTGTCGAGCAGCGGGATCCCATCGATAATGATGCTCCCGCCGGTGGGCGTTTCCAACAGGTTCAGGCAGCGCAGGAAGGTGCTTTTACCCGTTCCCGAGGGACCGATCACGGAGATCACTTCCCCCCTGCGGATATCGGCATTCACCTCTTTGAGAACCACCAGGTCCCCGAAATGTTTCGATAAGTTTCTTACCTGTATCATCGGCGTGCCTCCATTCCTTTAGTCAGACGTTTTCTTTTCGGATCAACCGACACCTCCACGCGGCCAAGGGCGACAGTCAGCAGCCAGGCGATCAGGAGGTAAAGCACCGCTGCCATGATCAGCGGGAAAAAGGCGTCGAAAGTGCGGCTGCGGATGATGTCGCTGGCTTTGGTCAGGTCCTGCACCGCGATGTAACCCACGATGGAGGTCATCTTGACCAGTGAAATGAACTCCCCTTTATACACGGGGAGCAGGTGACGCAGGGCCTGCGGGGCTATGATCCGGACAAACACCTGGACTTTGGTGAATCCGCCGGCGATACCGGCCTCTTTCTGTCCGTGATCGACACTCTGGATGGAGGTCCGGAACATCTCGGATACATAAGCCGCGAAATTCAGTCCGAAAGCAAACACGGCCACGATGGCGGGGTTGACATTGACTGAGGCGAACACCACGTAATAGATGATCATCAGGAGCACCAGCACCGGGGTGCCGCGAAGGAGGGAGATATACAATCCGGCCGGTATCGACAGGGATTTTCTTTTCGACATGCGCATGAAGCAGATCAGTCCGCCCAGCATGGTGCCCAAAAGGGCTGCAAAGATGGAGACCAGGATGGTCACGACCAGTCCGTCGATGATCAGCAGATACCTTTTCTCCAGTATGATATTGCTGTAAAAACTGTCGGACAGTTTCTTCAGGAATGGTTTACCGGCCTGTTGGATGTTACCGCCGTTATAACCGGCCATGTTTTTGGCGGCTACCACCACCGCGGTGCGCAGCTCGGCATAAGGATCGGAAAAATCGATCTGCTTGGTCCGTTCAGCGCTGATGGCGATCCCGTCGGTGATCAGGTCGGCCTTCCCGGCGGAAAGGGCGGCAATCAGCGAAGGAAATTCCATCTGCACGATTTCCAGGTCGTAATTCTTGCTTTCGGCAAACCGGTAGAGCATCTCGATATCGAAACCTACAAATTCGCCTCTCATGACGGCCACATAAGGCAAATCATCGACTGAGACCCCGGCTACCAGCTTTTTGCCGGCTGGATTTTTCCTGAACGCGGGCATCACCGCCTCTTCGGCATCTTCCAGGAACCAGCGTTTGGTCATGATATCATAGGTGCCGTCGGCCCTGGCTTCAGCCAGCCAGTCGTTGAAATCCTTTCGCAGGGACGGGTTATTCTTATTGAAACCCACGCCAAGCGGCATGGTGAGAACTTCGTCGCTCAGCATCACCAGCTCAGGATTGTGCTTGAGTATCAGCCGCGCGGTGATCAGGTCGAACATCGCCGCGTCGATCTTGCCGGTGCGCACCGACAGCATCAGGTCGGCGGTTCCCTCATACCTGAAAATCTGGGCTTTGGGATAATTGGCGCTCAAAAAACCATCGTAAATGGTACCGGTGAATATGCCGACCTTTTTATCGGCGATATCGCCGATGGTAACGAATTTTCCCGGGGAAGCCTGCTCGATATTGTCTTTCCTGGCGATCGCCGTTACACCCGATTCGTAATACGGTTCTGAAAAATCGATCTGCTTCTCTCGCTCCTCGTTGATCATCATGGAAGCCGTGATGATATCGATCTTGTTGGTGGAGATCGAGGCGATCAGCCCGCCGAACTGCAGCGGGACCGGCACCCATTCCCTGCCGGTAAAGGCGGCAAAGCGTTTCGACAGCTCAATATCGAATCCGGCCAGTTCCCCATCGTGGACCAGCGAGAAAGGCATGCCCAGGTCATTCACCACGCCAACCCTCAGGATGCCATTCCCCGTGGGAGTTTTAATATCAGGCATTTCCGCCGGTCCCTCACCCATCCACCGATCCTCCATTTCTTTGTAAATTCCGCTGGACCGGATCTCTTTCAGGAAGGAATTAAACTGTCCGCGCAGGGCATCCTGATCGCTGTTGAAACCGGCGCCAATCGGGACGGTATAGATATTTTTCACCAGCACCCCGAATTCCGGGTTCTTGCTGAATATATCAGGGAGTCCTACCTCATCGAAAAAAGCGACATCCACCTTTCCCGTACTCAGGGCAAGCAGGTTGTCGGGAACATTCTGATACTGCATGACCACCGCCCCGGGAAATGTTTTGGTGGCATAGGTGTCGTGGACAGAACCCAGAAGAACACCAATTTTCTTGTTCTTTATATCCTCCAACCCCTTCATCTTACCCGAAGCCGGTGCGGTACCGGTCAGGACGGCAAAAAGGATAAGTAAACTAGTGAGATATTTCATTTTGGCAATTCTAAGGAATAGTGAAAACCTTAACACCTCAATTTTACCAAAAAAAAGCTGAACTCCAAACCCCGAAGGTGATTAAGAAATGGATTAATAAAGATCGATCCCGAATCTGGGATTTACTGCATTATTGTATATCGAACCGAACGTAAATGTTAATCCGAAAGAGGTATTAAAAGTATACTGGGTGGCTATTTCTTTTCTTCTCAGGAGCAACTCTTCAAAGGTTGAGCCCCCTTTTGGAAGGGAAAACTGATCGTGTACCAGTGAGAATCCGCCGCCGATATTAAACGATAATCCTTTTGCCAGCCGCAAATCAAACCTGCCGATAAAACTGAGGTGGTTTTTACTCCAGTCATGCAGGTAATTTTTCCAGGCCAGGCTCATGTTTCCGGTTCCCCATTTCTCAATCACGGTATAGGCGACGCAGAGCAGCTGGGAACCCAGATTATCAGTCAATTTATTGTAAATGGTGGTATCGCGGTAATTATAATATTCATAACCAATTCCATACTGAAATTTGAATTGCCGCCGGGTGGACTGGGCATAAGGGAAAATGTTATATTCAATTGCCGGGCGAAAGATCAGGGAGAAATCCGAATTACTGTAAATCGAAGAATTTACCCAGGTGGAAGCTCCGGCCGACCAGTGGTCATTTATTCCCCTCACATACTGAAGATTTGCATACTGGCTGCGGGTGAAGCTATTCACATTCAAGTCCCCGATGGTATATCTGTTGTCGCTCCAACCATAACTGTAACCGATGATGATTTTATTTTTTTCAGTGGTCCTGTTGGCATCGAAATTACCACTCATTGCGGTGGATTTAAAACTTTTCTCCCCATTCATATATCCGGATATGCTGGTCCTGAATACCCAGTTATTCCATCTGTCAGTGGTAACGGTTTCCTTGGTCTGTTCGGTAAACCGGATATCAAAAAACTCATTAAGAGGTGTCTTTAAAACGTAGCGCATCAGGGCCATTTTAAGAATTTTAACGGTCTTTATCCGGCTTACCTCACCGGTTTCATCCGGCGAATGGGATATGGTAATGGTATCATTCATGCCGTCGAGCCTGTTCCGGCCGATAAAAAAATAGGTTTCTTTTCCTCCCCCGGAACCGGTAGGCTGCCAGGCTGATATTACATAAAGATCTGCAGCCCTGATATCTCTCACATAATTAATAAATGTGATCTCCTTTTTGAAGTAGCTGGAAGCATCCATGTACACATTCAGGGCATCCTTCCGGATGGTGTCGGATACCACGGGAGATTCCTGTGAAAAACAGGTACCGGATAAAACAAAAAAAATCAAGGGGACTAAAGCTTTCATGACTGCCGGGTATTTTCTGATTTTACACCAAAAAAAGAAATGATTCAGACCAAACATGATTAAGTTTGATTCTAATCTTCCTCTAAAGGTATCTGTTTCTATCAGGAAATCAATATGTTATTATAATAACAAGGGGATTGAACAACAGAATTTTTCGGGCCTGTTTTATCTAGCAGGGAATGGTAAAATAAAATACGGAGCCTTTTCCTTCCTGGCTTTCCATCCAAATTTTCCCACCAAGCATTTCCACATGAGCTTTCGCAATGGTTAATCCCAGTCCTGTACCTTCATCGCTTCGGTTAATTGATTCGCTGCCTTGCCTGAACCTTTCAAAAATGATTTTCTTCAATTCCTGACGAATACCCCGGCCCGTATCTTTTACGAAAAATTCGAAGTAATGATCCTTTTTCTCATAACCAAATTCAACGGAGCCTGTAATAGTAAATTTAATGGCATTTTTAATCAGGTTAGTAAGAATTGCATAGATTTTTCCCCCGTCAGTTTTTATAGTAGCCTCTTTGTCGGGTAACGAATTTTTAAAAAAAATCTGTATTCCTTTTTGCTCAGTCTCCGGCTTAAAAAAGGTATAGAGATATTTGATTTTCTCATTTATGTCAACCTCTGAAATGGTCAATTCCATTTGTCCAGATTCAATTTTTGAGATATCTAATATGTCGTTGATGGTATTTAACAAACGGTCACCACTTTTCTCAATAATACTGATGTAATTGTTCTTCTCATCACCAGTAAGATCAGGTTCTTTCAGTAATTCGGTAAAACCGAGGATACCATTCATGGGAGTTCTGATTTCGTGCGACATGTTTGCCAGAAAAGCGGATTTCAAACGATCGCTCTCCTCTGCCCTCTTTTTAGCAACCACAAGATCATCAATCATTTTTATCCTTTCTATGTAGAGGCTAAGCTCGTGAGCCACCATTTCCATTAAATCAGAGGAAGTTTGATCATACATATTCGGATCGGTGTAATTTTGGATTACCATAACTCCGATCGCCTGTTTTTCGCTCATTAATGGCACTCCAAGCCAGCACTCCGCCATTGTACCCAGCGGGTTTAGTTTTCTTTCCTTAGCAAATTCAATGATTTCAGGTCCTTTCAGCAGAAGTGTTTTTGCACGTTTGATAACCTGTCCTGACAGTGATTCGCCGGATTTCCATTCGGTAAAATGATCCTTTTGGTCTTTAAAGATGACTTGCCTCAGCGTATCGGTTTCCTGGTTGTACAAGGCCACGAAAAAGTTAGTAGTATCCAGCAATTTGTTTAACTCTTCCCGGATAGTATTTGACAATTGCTCCAGAGTATCAGCCAGCACCACTTTACGGATAATATTGAACTGGATTTGTTGAATTATTTCGGCACGCTTCCGCTCGGTGATATCCTGGGCTACCGATAAGGCGCCGGTTACAATTCCATCATTATCTTTTAGTACCCGGCACCACCATGCGAGCAATCGTTTTACTCCATCTTTTCGATTTTGCCAGCTTTCGAGATAGATAATGTTATCGTTCGCCCCATTAAATAATGGCTGGACTATATGGTAGGTCTCCTGTTCACCTTGAAAATAGGATCCGGCTTCTTTTCCTATAACATCTTCACCAAAGAAATCCTTACCGGCAATATTGGCCCATGTGTAAGTTTTGTTGGCGTCAACTTCCATGATTATGTCCGGAACTGATGCGAGGATTGCTTCGAAACGTGATGATATTTTCCGCCAATTCTCATCCGCCCGCTTACGCTCGGTGATATCTCTCTGAATAGCGAGGAACCCGTTAATATCACCGGATTCATCAAAAACCGGGTTAGCGGAGCCTTCAATGTTTACGAGTTTTCCGTCCTTGGTTTTATTAATCAACTCTCCCTTTATTACCTGCTTGTTCAGTAGTGTTAGCCAAAATCCTTCAAAATCCGTTGTTTCCATCATACCGCTTTTGAGGATACGAGGGGTAGTCTTACCAACAACTTCATCGGCTTTGTAACCATAAACCTCAGTGAATGCAGGATTGACAAAAGTGAATAAGCCATTTTTATCTGTCATAAACATAACCTCGCCGGAGTTTTCAACTGCTTTTTTCAATTTTTTCAGTTCCACTTCCGCCAGCTTGCGCTCGGTGATGTCACGATGAAAACCCAGAAAATACTTCTTATCGCCTAGGGTCACAAGGTTTGCAGATACTTCAATGGGAATCGTTTGACCGTTTTTGCAAAAATGCTCGACCTCGAATACGATCGATTCGCCAGCCAGCACCTTTTGCATCCGTTCGTGTGCAAATCGGTTTGTTTCAGGCGTTTCAAAATCTTTGAAGTTCTTCTCTATTAATTCATCAACGGTGTATCCGTGCATTCTGGCGAAAGATTCGTTCACCGCTACAATGGTACCATCGATGTTGAACTGAAAGATTCCATCTTCTGCACTTTCGAAAAATACCCGGAACTTTTCCTCACTGTTTCGCAATGCTTCTTCCGTCCGCTTGCGCTCGTTGAGGTCGCTTTGGTATGAAGCCTTTAAGGAATTATTCTCGTGCTGTAATTCTTGTATCCTTTTTAAGAGTTCGCCTTTGGTTTTATCCTGATCATTCATCCTTGGAGTCGACCACAATTTACGTACAAAACAATATACTTATTCTTCCCTGTATCCCTAAAATATTAAATCTCAACATAAACATAAAGATAGGAGAAAATTTTTACCCTAAAAACAATAGTGGACCTCTCTGGTATCCTATATCGGCTTCATATCCATGTTTGACCTTGGTTGAAGACTGGTTTACTTACTCCCTAATGCTGCCTGATAATATTGAATTGCCTCAGAGCCATACCACCGAGTTGCTGGTACCGGATCCGATCAGAAATATTTCTCCTATCTTTGGTTAACTATAACTAAATCTTCTCACTAGGGGACTAATGGGAGATTTTAAGAATTTGCCATGAAAGGGCTTAATGGAAGTGTTTTCACAAAAAATCGTATAAAATGAAATGGCAAAACTTGCGCCGAAGTTCTAATGTTGAGGACCGTCGCGGACTCGGCCGGCCAGCAGTATTTGCTGGTGGCGGTGTCACCGTAATAGGGATTATCATTTATCTTTTGCTTGGAAGAGACCCGGGCGCCCTGTTAGAGTCACTCCAGAATGGTGATCCCGGAGTTGCTGAAACAGTGCAAACCGATCCCCATGAAGATGTTTTGGCCGCTATGTCGTCATCGGTCTTAGCCAGCACCGAGGATGTCTGGAGTGGAATCTTTACCCAGTCAGGCCTGACTTATACCAATCCAAAATTGGTGTTATTTACCGGAGGTGTTGAGTCAGCCTGTGGTTTTGCACAGACTGCAAGCGGTCCGTTTTACTGTTCAGGCGACCGGAAAGTGTACCTTGATCTGGGTTTTTTTGATGAGCTGGTCAGCCGGTTCGGCGCATCGGGCGATTTCGCACAAGCTTACGTGATTGCACACGAAGTAGGTCATCATGTCCAGAACCTCCTGGGTACCTTGGATAAGGTTCATCAGAAAATGGAAAGCTCGGGCGAAAGGGAAGCCAACAAACTATCAGTCAGGCTGGAACTGCAAGCGGATTTCTATGCGGGAATCTGGGCTCATTTCGCCGAACAAGCGACAGCCATCCTGGAAAAGGGTGATTTGGAAGAAGCGCTGAACGCGGCTTCGCAAATCGGTGACGATAGGATGCAAAAGAAAAGCCAGGGCTACGTGGTTCCTGATGCCTTTACACATGGATCATCAGCCCAACGCCTTAAATGGTTCAAAAAGGGATTCGATTCGGGTGACCCGGCTATGGCCTCCCTGTTGTTTGAACAAGGCAACATTTAAAAAGATCGATGAATCTTTCTACCACAACGATTTATATACAATATTCTGCGGCTGGTGCGTTCCCCAGGCTACGCCCACATCCCTCCAGGCCTTGATCCGGTCGCGCTCCAGGCCGATCTCTCTTTTCAAAATAAAATCCCACTCCCGGCCATCAATTTCCTTAACCCTTTTGGCAATTTCCCCTGTGAGGGCGATGGCTTCATTAAAGCAGGCGGCTTCAGGATCGATGGTCGACAAAATGCCCGCAGCGGTATTGGCGGCATTATAGCTCAGGCCCGTACTCCAGGCATTCCGGGCGGCATTCAGCTTGGCCTTGCATTCCCAGTCGATCTTGGTCTGGAAGATAGGCCCGGTAGCATCCATGGCCTTGTTAAAGCAGTCGAGGCAAACATCGGGGATGCACATCAAAATATAGATGGCCTCATCGAACTGGTGCTGGTTGGCCAGGGTCATGGCCTCCTTGATGATGATATCGCAGCGTGAATTATAGTAGGCGATGATCTTCCGCTTCCCCTCCTCCATGAATTTCTGGATATTCTTATTGGCGGGATCGAGGCTTTTGAGAGCCGCGGTATAAGCCTTGGTTTCGCTGGCCCCCACCCCTTTTCCGCTCACCGAGGTACTCGCAAAAACCTTCCCTTCGATGCCGTCGCCGATATAGAGAATAAACTCAACGGTAAGGGCATGCATGGGCGGTGCGGTGGAAGTGATATCCTTCGACTGTACCACCACATTGGCCGTGATGATGAACCGGGGCATCAGCTCGCTTGCTCCCATGCCGTAACGAGTGGAAATCTGGCTCAGTTTGTTCTCGAGGTTGCTTTTTGAAGCATCGGGCATATACTCCACCTGATCGGGTACCCAGGTATTCAGGGCGATCCTGCCCAGGTCGTCGAGCTTTTCGATCGTGTTTTGGGCCGGGGCGGCAAAACCGGTGAAAGCTATGATGGCCGGTATCAGAAGAATTCGATTCGTTTTCATGATTTTAAGATTGACAGGTTTATTTCTCGCCGACTATCAGTGTTACGCCACCCAATCCTTTGGTCAGCACCTTACTCTCAATGGAATAAGTTGACTTCAGAAATTTCCGCAGCTCCTGGGCCCACGACCGGGCATCCATGGCCGAACCACCGGCATTGTAAAGCGGGATCCGTACCTGCTCAAAAAGCATCATGCTTTCGGTGGCATCGGTGGTGCTGAAACGGTGCTGAACGGTATTGTCGCTGACCCACTTCTCGATGATTTCGCCCAGCTCGCTGCCGTTGAATTCCGTTTCCAGGTCGCCGTCGAAACTGTTCCATTTACGGATGCGCAGCGTGATCTCCCGGCCGTTGGCGAAAAGGTCGTCGAAGTGCTTCTGCAGCTGAGCATTAAAATTATCCAGATGGCTTAAAACAGCCTCCTCGAGTAAAACCGGCAGTTCCACGCTGAACGACTGCGGTCCGGTACCCGACGCTCCGGCCACCTGCTTGTCGGTATAGGCATCGAGACCCTGCATATTGAAGGTGATCGATTTCTTCGGACCGATCGTATTCACAGCCCAGGTAATCTGAATCCAGATATCCGCCTTGGCGACTTTCCTGAGTTTATCGATGGGCGTTTCGGTGGCATCTGAACCGCTTTTACTGGTGAGCATGGCATCCTCGGCCGATTCGTTGCCCACGGTTTTCAATGCCGATTCGAGATTTTTCAACGGAAAATCGCGGTCGACCATCAGCTCATTGATTTTGCTGATCACCAGCAGGAGGTCGGTGCTTTCCTGGAAAGCCATTTTATAATCCGGGAATTTTTGCACATTTCCCTGGTTGTCGAAGGTCATCATATACCCGCCCTTGTTGCACCAGGCGTCGCTCGGGACGACCATGATGGTGGGCTTTTTAGCCTGTCCGAAAGCGGCTGCTCCGGTCATCATCATGGCCAGTGCAACGATTATTTTACTGTTGTTGATTTTCATTATATTCATTTTAGGATTCCGTCTTTTTTCATTTTTTCGATCAGTCCCGGCCGGTCCACACGCGCAATGACACTGCGGCTAACCTGGTCCCTGGCTTTCTGCTTGTCGCGGACAAACCTTCTGGCGATTTTTTCATCACGCAGGGAAAGATAGTTCCTGAACTCGCCGCCATCGGCAAAGAATTTATTGAAATAATTCTCATTCTTTTCCCTCACATTCACCTCGGGCAGGACAGGTTTAACCTGGCATTCGGGCTTTCCGGCGACAATGCCGTTAAAAAGCACATCCCTGACGGCATTTTTCTTTGCCTGTTCAACCGCGTCATGACGGTTACGGCCGTTACCCCAGGCTTTGACGGTTTGCGATCCGTCCATCTCAATACCCAAACATTCAGTCTGAAAGGTGTTGTATGCGGCAATTTTCCGCTGCGGATCGCAGGATGCCGTTCCCAGAAGAAGGCAGCTGACAGCAATCCCGATAATTAATTTATTGGTTTTCATTGGTTTATGGTATTAGAACCCCGCACCTAATTTCTTGATGATACCGGCTGCTTCGAGTTCCTGCCGGAGGGCTGTATGCATGACCGATACATGGATGGCCACCTTGTATGTTTTCTTATCCACCTTGATGCGGTCCTGCACCCCTTCGCCGCTGAGGGATACGAAATTCAGGTATTTCCCTGCCGGGGCAAAAAAGAGATCGAAATAATCCGACTTCGACTGCTCCACGCCGGCTTCGGTCACCAGCGGGCGTTTCATGCAGCCCTGACCGGCAGTGATCCCCTTGAATATCACGGCATGAACGGCATTCCGTTTGGCCTGAATGACAGCATCTTCCGGGGTCTTGCCATAGCCCCACACCTTGAGCAGCTGGCTGCCCTGCGTACCGGTCCCGAGGCATTCCACCTCGTAATTCTTATCGATATACCCGGCAACCTTTTTCTCCTTGCGCGTTTGGGCCTGCAGACTGAGACCGGAGATGGCCAGCAGGGCAATCCATAGAATGACAAATCTTCTTTTCATGGCATATAGGTTTTTGATTCTGATCAGAGCAGGATCCTTAATCCTCCAAATATACTGAGTCCGTTACGATTGTAAAAAATGGACGACCAGGGGGTACCGATCATCACCGATGGGTTCGAACCTGCGGTGACTGAATTGTTGTCCAGGAGATAATAATAGTTGGCACCCCCGATCACCTGGATATTGTGCAGGAGGTTCATTCCCAGGCTCGCTCCGGCCACAATATGATCGCCCGAAGCGGAGAGTCCGTCAGGATAGGTGGCATTCACCCCTTTCGCATACAGGCTGGTGGTTTCGAATCCATAGCCGATCCGCGGCGACAGGTGAAAGTTGCGCATGAAATAAAAATCCTTGCACAGCCCGAACGACAATCGGGTGAAGCTGTAGTTTCTGGAGAAAACTTCGGAGTAAAATACGGGGATGTTGACATTACTGTAAAGGGCCAGTTCGATAGCAATATCAGCAAAAAGGTAAACTCCGGTGGGAATGGTCTTGATTTTCATTGTTTTGCCCAGGGTTCTCGACAGGTTATACCCGATGGTCAGGTTATATCCTCCCATATCGCCATACATGGCGCTGGCGGTCAGGGAAAGGCCGTAATCATTTTTCTGCTCGAGGTACATCCCGAAATGGTCGATTTTCCCACCGGCCACCTGATAAAAGAGTGTCGGAGTGGATTTCCCCTCGGTGACCTTCTGGTTATCGGCCACACTTTTGGCCCGCACCACCGCCCTGCGGCGTTTGGCGATTTCCTGATTCTTTTTCTGCACATTTTCATAAATAAAGAACCGCTGATCCACATAAACACCCTCCTTAAGTCCGATGGTTGCCCCGATGGGCTTGCTTGAGACCAGGTTTTGCCGTACCTGGAAATCCTCTACCCGGTTCTCCATCTGCAGCAGGATATTTTCATACAGGCTGTTCAGGAGCGCATTGCGTTTTTCGTCATTGCTTCGTTTATCATTGGGCAGTACGATCATCGACGGGGTCATGGTATATCTTACCTCCCGCACAAACTGCATCGGGAAAACCGTTTGGTCGAATTTTTGCTGTTTCCCGGTTTTAACCGCTGCCGGATCATTTTCGGAGATCCAGAGATTCTCGTAGAACTGGGCGCTTACCGAATCATTCCACACCAATTTGTAAAGATATCCCCTTCCGGTGCCGCCATAATCGCCCTGACCGGGCGTGGATTTTGATTCCTTATATTGTATATCCGAGAAGTTGATGAATAAAAGGTAACTGACTTTCAGGAGCTTTTCGCCCTGGTCTTTCAGTCCCCCAGTCTGACGCTGACTGGCCGTTGCAGTCAGATAATCGTTATCCTTTGCATTGTAAAGACCCCGCTGACCGATCAGGTCCATGCTCATCATGCCGTCGGGTTTGCGGTCGAACCATTTGGCCACGATCTGTCTCGAAAGATCGGAACCGGCGAGAAAATCACGGATGGCAGCCGTTTCGGTGGTAGCAGGGGTAATCACCGGCTTTTCCATGGTATAATTGGGTATATCGATCCTGACAAACCTCGAAGGCAGCAAATGATCATTGAATTTGGGTCCGATGAGTTTGTTGCTTTCCACAAAACTCCGGACCGGCGAACTCAGTCCCCCATTCGGATCCGGACTGGGATCATCAATATAGACAACCGTTAATGAAACACGCGAATATTCACGGCCGGGGGTTTTCTCCTGACCGGAGGCAATCTGCCAGGAAAGCAAACAAATGGCAAGGATCAGACAGGATACTGGTTTCATTAGTAAGAGTATTAGGTTCGTAATTCCATATTAAATGTCTATATTAAATCTGGAATCTCCAATAGCAACAAAAAAGCATTGGACGGGCCTGTTTTGCTACCTTTGCATGTTCAAAGTTCACAACTAAATAAATCACAACTTCTTGTCACAGTCGATCCTGCTTGTCACTCCCCCGTTTACGCAACTGAACACGCCCTATCCGGCCACCGCCTGCCTGAAGGGATTTCTGAATACCCGGAGGATTAAATCCGGCCAGGCGGATCTGGGCATTGAGGTGATCCTGGCTCTTTTCTCGACCGGTGGACTGACTGCGCTTTTCAAAGAGATAAGCCTGAAGATGGGCAGATTATCAAAAAATGCACGCCGGATCATTGGTTTGCAGAGTGAGTACCTGCGCACGATTGAGCCGGTAATCAGCTTCCTGCAAGGGAAAAATCCGACACTGGCCTACCGGATTTGTTCAGGGGGCTATCTTCCCGAAGCCTCCAGGTTCAACAGCGCAGATGATCTGGAATGGGCTTTTGGCACGCTGGGCATTCATGATCAGGCCAAACACCTGGCGACCCTTTATCTCGAGGACCTTTCCGATCTGATTACCCAGGTTTCCGATCCTCATTTCGGTTTCAGCCGCTATGCCGAACAATTGGGGCGATCGGCCGGTACCTTTGATGAACTCCAACGAGCGCTCCAAAAAAGCAACAGCCTGACCGACAAGCTACTGACAGGACTGCTAGAAGAAAAGATCGAAACCTTTCAGCCAACCCTGATCGGTTTGTCGGTTCCTTTCCCCGGAAACCTGTTCAGCGCGCTCAAATGCGGACAGTGGATCCGGAAAAATCACCCGGGTATAAAAACGGTGCTGGGCGGAGGTTTCGCCAATACCGAACTGAGGTCGCTGACCGATGACCGGATTTTTGATTATGTGGATTTCATCATGCTGGATGACGGCGAATCTCCACTGGTTGAATTGATAAGATATCTCGACGGGGAGATTGGCCTGTCTGAACTGAAGAGGACTTTTACCCTGCAGGAGGGCCGGGTGGAATGGCTTAACGGATCCATGGCGCCCGATATTCGCCAGACTGAAACAGGCACTCCGGATTATTCCGGCCTATTCCTCGATAAATACTTGTCAATCATTGAGATCGCGAATCCGATGCACCGTCTCTGGAGCGACGGCAGGTGGAACAAGCTCATGCTGGCTCATGGATGCTATTGGTCGCAGTGCACTTTTTGCGATACTTCGCTCGATTATATCAAAAGGTACGAGCCCAACCAGACGGGCGTGATCTGCGACCGGATGGAGGCGATCATCAGGCAAACCGGCGAAACCGGCTTTCACTTTACCGATGAAGCGGCTCCGCCTGCCTTGCTCCGGGCAGTGGCGAAAGAGATCATCCGCCGGAAACTGACCGTCGCATGGTGGACGAATATCCGCTTTGAAAAGAGTTTCACCCCCGAGCTTTGCGCCCTGCTCAAAGAATCCGGATGCATTGCAGTTTCCGGGGGCCTCGAGGTGGCTTCCGACCAGTTGCTTAAACTGATAAACAAAGGCGTCACAGTAGAGCAGGTCGCACGGGTCGCCGCCAATTTCACCGGTTGCGGAATGATGGTCCATGCCTACCTGATGTATGGATTCCCCACCCAGACCGCCCAGGAAACCATTGATTCACTGGAGGTGGTGAGGCAATTATTCGAACTTGGACTGGTCCAGTCCGGTTTCTGGCATCATTTCGCACTCACCGCTCATAGCCCGGTTGGCCTGAATCCTGAGAAATTCAACATTGTCCGTGACACCCTTGATCCCGCACCTTTCGCTAATAACGACTTAACCTACACTGATCCAACCGGATGCGATCATGACGCATTCAGCGAAGGCTTGCGCACCTCCCTCTTCAACTACATGCATGGAATAGGATTCGACCTCCCCTTAAGCGACTGGTTCAACTTTAACATCCCCAAAACAACCGTCCTCCCAGATTATATTCAGAAAATAACCGGAATAGTACGCCCTTCCGCTTAACTCAGAACCTTAACATAAAAAATCCGTGTAAATCCGCGTTCCCGCAGGGATCCGCGTCATCCGCGTGCCATTCTTATCTCCCATGAATCCGCGTGCCATTCTCTTCTCCACCACCTTCCCCCTTAAAACTTCCTCACCGCCCTCACTCCTGAAAGCGCATCTTTCCGCGCCGCTCCTCCTTTGCCACTGTAGAAAATCAGGAAATAACCGGATAGGGGGACATACGGATCCTCCGTTGAGCTCCAGTACACATTGAATTGGAATCCGTTTGCCGCCCCCAGGATGGAATTCACAATGAAGGCTGCCTGATAGCACAAATTAAGTTCCCAGGCGGCGGGCAGATACCAGTCGCTGTAGCCACCAGCCTGATAATCAGCACACACCTGCGCTGCGCTGTATTCATGGCCGGGTTGGGAAATGATCGCCAGGGTATTGGCCTGTCCATTCACCGGACTTTGCGCCGCGGGTCCGATGTCGGAATCCGCTACACTGCTCCAGGCCTCGCCCCAGCTCAGGTCGGACAGCGAAGCGATCAGTCCGTGCTCCTGGCCGTTCTCTTTCCAGACGCCCACCACGATGCCGCCACCATAGAGTTCTCCGGTATAATGTTTAAAGTTGGCCCCGGCTGTAAGTGACTCAGCTGTTTTTGCA
>Ga0172379_10005296_pt1 | contig 18150 bp, 17 predicted proteins | sample GrowelOW334metaG_FD_119756 | JGI IMG/M metagenome (GOLD analysis project Ga0172379, IMG submission 119756) | Groundwater microbial communities from an aquifer near a municipal landfill in Southern Ontario, Canada - Groundwater well OW334 metaG | ecosystem: Environmental > Aquatic > Deep...
TTGGCAAAGCAAAAGACCAATATTTAAATAGACACCAACTGCCAATGCATAAAAAAGTAGAGATTGCCAATGGTTCGCTAAGAAAAATGATGGAAGAACAAATAAGAAAAATTTCGCAAGAAGTTGGTTTTTCTCAAATTATTTTTTCTGATTATTATTCTTATTGTTTTCGCGCTGATTCGGCTATTGCGGAAGTTGCTGAAGATGGCATTCCTAATTATGGTGAAGCACTAATTCAAAAAGATGATAAAATATATTTAACGGTACGTTTAATTAAATAAATTCGTAGCCTCAAATTATTATATTTAATAACTTATTATACATATATGACCTCAAAAGAAATTCGCCAGAAATTTTTAGATTTTATGAAATCAAAAGGGCACGTGATTATTCCTTCGGCTTCTTTGATTCCGGAAAATGATTCGTCTACTTTGTTCATCGGTTCAGGCATGCAACCCTTGGTGCCGTATTTACTGGGCGCAAAACATCCGGAAGGCACGCGTCTAACTAATTCACAGAAATCTTTTCGCGCGGAAGACATAGAAGACGTAGGTGATAGTCGTCATAACACGGTTTTTGAAATGTTGGGCAATTGGTCTTTGGGAGATTATTTCAAACAAGAACAAATATCTTGGATTTTTGAATTTTTAATCAAGGAATTAAAACTTGACCCCTCCCGTCTTTATACCACGGTTTTTCGGGGAAATGATGAAATTGGTATTGCATGCGATGATGAGGCAGTGAATAAGTGGAAAGAATTATTCGCTTCTGTCGGTATTGAAGCCAAAGACGTGGACAACTCCTGGGAAAATGGTATGGGCGATGGTCGGATATTTTATTACGGCGACAAGAAAAATTGGTGGTCGCGTGCCGGTGTGCCGGCAAATATGCCGGTTGGCGAACCGGGCGGACCGGATTCGGAAATGTTTTATGACTTGGGAGCTGATTTGAAAAAACACGAAAACTCAGAGTGGCGCAACGAACCATGCCACGTGAATTGCGATTGCGGTCGTTTTGTGGAAATCGGCAACAGCGTTTTTATGGAGTTTATCCGCACGGAAAGCGGTTTTGAAAAATTACCTCAGAAAAATGTAGATTTCGGTGGAGGTTTGGAGCGTTTGACTATGGTCGCACAAGGCAAAGATAATATTTTTGAAACTGATATGTTTGGTAGTATTTTGGACAAAATATCAATGCTTTCAGGTGGAAAAACTTATAAAGAGAATGTCAAAGCTTTTGAGGTGATTGCCGATCACCTTAAGGCCGCTACTTTTATTGTCGGTGATGATAAGGGGATTGTGCCGTCAAACGTGGGCGCTGGTTATATTGTCCGCCGTTTGATGCGTCGGGCGATTCGCTATGGTCGAATCTTGGGAATTACTGAAACCCCTTGGACCAAGGAAATCGCAAAGATCGTAGCGCATGACTACGGTGATGTTTTCCCGGAGCTCAGAAGAAATATTGATTTTGTGATTGAGGAATTTAAGAAGGAGGAAGAGAAGTTTGCGAGGACGGTGGAAAAAGGTTTAAGTGAAATGCAAAAAATTACGGAAGCTTTTAATGTAAATAACACGACTTCAAATTCCAGTATAGATAATATTGCACTTACGCCAGCGGGAAATAAAATTAGTGGTAAAGTAGCCTTTGATTTATATCAAACATACGGTTTTCCAATTGAGATGACTGAGGAAATTGCTAAGGAAAAAGGTTTAGAAATTGATCGGGCTGGTTTTGAGGAAGAGTCTCTAAAACATCAGGAGTCATCACGAACCGCCAGCGCTGGCACGTTTAAGGGCGGATTGGCGGATGCGAGTCGGGAGACTACAAAACTTCACACAACCGCTCATTTACTCTTGTCGGCTCTGCGGAAGGTTTTAGGTGACCACGTGACACAGAAGGGAAGTAATATCACGGCAGAGCGTTTACGCTTTGATTTTTCCCATGGCGAAAAAATGACTGATGAGCAAAAAGCTGAAGTTGAGAGATTGGTAAACGAAGCGATCCAAAAAGATTTGCCGGTGACTTGCGAGGAATTATCTTTGGACGAGGCTAAAGCTCAGGGCGCGATGGGTGTTTTTGAGTCAAAATATGGTGAGAAAGTCAAGGTCTACAAAGTTGGCCCTTCGGCAAGCTCAGGACAAGGCGAAGAACCTTTTTCTTACGAAATCTGCGGTGGTCCACATATAGAAAATACCGGGGTTTTAGGCGTTTTTAAAATACAAAAGGAAGAAAGCTCTAGTTCGGGGGTTAGAAGAATAAAGGCGGTTTTGGAATAAAACATAGGAACAGGGCATTGCCCTGTTCCTACCGTATTTATTCACACCATGTCTCTTGACAATAAATTGATAGCCGTATATAATTATTTCTACGAAGATTAAACACGTTTTACACAACAAAAAAGTTTAAAATTACCAAGTATTTTGGTGGATTTTTAATTTTTGCCAAATTTTTTTCGCTAATGGAAGAAAATAAAATAGCAAATTCTAAGGATTTTATAGAAATAAAAGGGGAGGTGCTAGAACTATTACCAGCCGGGACTTTTAAGGTTCTCTTGGACGGTGGTAATGAGATTCTGGCGCATTTGTCCGGCAAGATGAGAATGAATAAAATCCGCCTCCTTCCCGGCGACAAAGTAAAAATAGAAATCAGCCCTTATGATTTAACTAAGGGTAGAATTACCTATAGGCTATAGAATAAATTTAGAAAGTATTTGTAGATTTGAATTTATTCGTAGATTTGAGTGAACTATGAAAGTACGCGCTAGTGCCAAAAAAATCTGTAAAGACTGCAAAAGCGTCCGTCGTCGGGGTCGCGTTTTTATAATCTGTAAAAATCCTAAACATAAACAAAGACAAGGATAGATTCAACAAGTTGACTGTTGACAATTAACAATTGACTTTTAAAAATCAGTCAATTGTCAAAAGTCAATTGTCAAAAGTTAAAATATTATGGCTGTACGTATCGCTGGTGTTACAATTCCAAATGACAAAAAGGTGGAGTTTTCTCTAACCTATATTTTTGGTATCGGTAGAAACACTTCTCAGAAAATTTTAAAGGAAGCAAAAGTTGATCCGGATAAAAGAGTAAAAGATTTAACCGAAGAGGAAGCTAATAAATTACGGGTAATTATTGAAAAGCAACATCGCGTAGAAGGCGATTTACGCCGGGAAATCGGCAGTAACGTCAAGCGTCTCAAAGAAATCGGCGCTTATCGCGGTATGCGCCACACCAAAGGCTTGCCTGTGCGTGGACAAAGAACCAAGACTAATAGCCGTACAGTGAGAGGTAATAGCCGAAAGACCGCTGGCTCCGGCAGAAAACAATCAGCCCAAAAGACTTAATTCAAAATTAAAGTAATATAAAATAATTAGTTATATTTAGAATACCTATGGCAGACGACAAGGACTTACAAACTGAAAAAAAAGAAGAGGTCAAAGAAAAAGTGGAAACCGAACCGGTGTCCGCGGTTAGTGTTGGTGTGGTAGAAGGTGATGATGACGGGGACGATGAAGCAATCATTGCCAAAACATCCGGCACTCAACAAATGGAAGAACTTCCTGATGATGTTAAGAAAAAACTGGAAAAACGCAAAACTGAAAAAAGTGATAAAAAGTCATACAAAAAGAAAAAGAAAAAAGTAGCGCGCAAAGTAAGCATCGGGCACGCTCATGTTAAAGCGACTTACAATAATACGATTATCACTTTGACTGATTTGCAAGGAAACGTTCTTTCTTGGGCCAGTGCCGGTATTGCCGGATTCAAAGGCGCCAAGAAATCAACTCCTTATGCCGCTTCTATCATTACCCGAATCGCCGTTGAAAGAGCACGTGAAGAATACGGGCTGGAAGAAGTAAGCGTTTTTGTCAGCGGTGTTGGAACCGGTCGTGAATCAGCTGTCCGTGCCTTGAACGCTAATGGTCTATTTGTAGAATCAATCAAAGATATTACGCCGGTACCGCATAATGGTTGCCGTGCCAAAAAACCAAGAAGAGTGTAATCTAAGTTTAAAAATTAAGAAATTTTAGAATATGGGAAAGAATTTGGAACCAAAATGTAAACAATGTCGAAGAATTGGCGAAAAGCTGATGCTTAAAGGTGAGCGTTGCAATACGCAGAAATGCGGTATGGTTAAACGCAATTTTCCGCCTGGAATTCACGGCTCTAAAGGTCGCAAAAAGCGCACTGATTTTGGTTTGCAGTTAGCTGAAAAACAAAAAGCCAAAAAGCAATATAATTTGATGGAAAAGCAATTCCGTTTGACTTTTGAAAAAGCGCGCGGTGAATCCGGAAATATTGGTGAAAATTTCTTCAGACTTTTGGAATTGCGCTTGGATAATGCTGTGTATCGCGCCGGCTTGGCTGATTCTCGCGTTCAAGCTCGTCAGCTAGTAAGCCATTGTCATTTTTTGGTTAATGACAAGGCGGTTAATATCCCTTCTTATGTAGTGAAGGTTGGGGATGTTATCAAAGTAAAAGAACGCAGCAAAAATTTTAAAATTTTCAAAGAAATTAGTAATAAACAAAAGAAGCAAGAAACTCCTAGCTGGTTGAATTTAAATACCGGAGAGATGAGCGCGAAAGTTTTGCATCGTCCGACTGCAAAGGATATCAATAGTAATATTGACGCATCAATGATCGTAGAATTTTATTCACGTTAATTTAAATTCAAATTATAATTATATGAATGAAATCGCTTTGCCAAAAAAAGTCGAATATAAAGAAGGTGAAAAGCCAAGCCAAGGCTTTGTTAGCGTTGAACCTTGCTATCCAGGTTATGGTGTGACTATTGGCAATTCTTTGCGTCGCGTTCTCTTGTCATCTTTGCCTGGAGCGGCTGTTGTTGGCGTAAAGATTAAAGGCGCGGATCATGAGTTTATGTCTTTACCGCACGTTAAAGAAGACATTTTGGACATTATTTTGAATTTGAAACAATTACGCTTAGAAATTTTGGAAGATACTGAAGAAGAAATTAAATTAAATTTAGCCGTGCATGGTACTAAAGAAGTAAAAGCAAGCGATATCGAAAAAAACAGTTCAGTCCGCATTGCTAATCCAGAATTAGTGATTGCCAATATTACTGATATGGCGGGAAATCTGACTATGGAAATTTTTGTCAGTCGTGGTCGCGGTTACCGCGCTTTAGAAAATATTGAAGACAAAAATCATGATTCTGAAGTTGGTTATATCGCAATGGATTCTGTTTTTTCTCCGGTTATTTCAGTCGGGATTAAGATTGAATCAGTTCGTGTTGGTAAAATGACTAATTGGGAAAAATTAGTTTTGGATATTACTACTGACGGAACAATCACTCCACGTGAAGCCTTTGATCGTTCTACTGAAATTTTAATCAAACAGTTCAACGCTTTATTGGGTAATAAAGAAACAGAAGCTCAGGCTGAAGAAACAGCGGAAGTTCCGATAGTTGAAGCTAAAGCTGAATCTTCTGAAACAGAAGTAGATGATGAGGAGAAACCAAGACGTGGTCGACCTAAAAAAGCTTAGTTTTAAAAATTAGATTTTTATTAATATTTGTTTCACTCGTTTTTATGAGACACAGAAAGAAAACCCTAAAATTAGACCTCAAGAAAGCACCTAGAGAAATGATGCTAAAGAATTTAGCTTCCAGTGTTTTGATATACGAAAAAGTAAAGACTACCGAAGCGAAAGCTAAGGCGGTCAGATCTTTGGTGGAGAAAGCGATTAGTGTTGCCAAGGTAGGAGATTTGACAGCTCGTCGCACTTTGATCCAAACTTTGCCTCAAAAATTGGCAGTCAAAAAAGCGATGGAAGTTTTGGGTGAACGCTATCAAGACAGAAAAGGCGGTTATACTCGTTTAATAAAATTAGGCAACCGCGAAGGCGATGGCGCTCCGGTAGTGCAAATTGAATTAGTTTAATAGCTATTGAATATGGAAAATAAAATTGAAAGAAAATTACATCAATTGGACGCTAGCGGTCAAACCGTGGGTCGTTTGGCTACGCAAATCGTTTTGTTTTTGCGCGGTAAAAATAAACCGGAGTATGTTCCGCATATTGATGCCGGTGATATTGTTGAAGTAAAAAATGTTAAAGATCTAAAGTTTACCGGTAAGAAATTGGAAAAAAATGTTTACCACCATTATTCCGGCTATCAAGGTGGTTTGAAAAATACTAAATTAAAGAAGCTGATGGATGAAAAACCGGACGAAGTATTAAGAAGGGCAGTGAAAGAAATGCTTCCGGGTAATAGAACCAGGGAAAAATTATTAAAACGTTTAATTATCAGATAAAATTTTGGTTATGACCGAAGAGAAAACAATTGAAAATAACGAAGCTGTTCAATTTAAAGGGCGTTATGTCGCTGCAATCGGACGCCGTAAAACCGCTACAGCGCGGGTACGGGTCTATACTAGTGGCAAGGGCATTGCTTTAGTTAACGGTGAAAATATCAAAAAATATTTTACAGTTGATAATATTAGTTTGGCAACCGCTTCTCTAAGACTAGTTGGCCGTTTGCGCGATTATGATTTTTCTGCAGTGGTTAAAGGCGGTGGCAAAAAAGCGCAAGCTGAGGCTGTCCGTCATGGTATTGCTCGCACTCTCTTGGCAATTGATAAAGAATTGCGCCAGCCGTTAAAAGTAAAAGGTTATCTGACTCGTGATTCAAGAAAGAAAGAAAGAAAGAAGCCAGGTCTCAAACGCGCTCGTCGCGCCCCACAATGGAGCAAACGTTAAAACAAAAAATCATTTTTCAAAATCCCGCATCTTATCTGCGGGATTTTGTTTTTTTCTTTGCCGTGTGATAAAATTATTTTAGTTTAGTCTTATCCTTTTTTGTTTTGTTAGGGAAAACTTTTGTAGAAGATGTTTTAAAATAAATAATATTTAATATTAGCCAAAATAAAATACTAGAAAATACTCTTGACTTTTGTTGAATTATATGTTTTAATTATATAATACTTAAAATAGTTGATTTTGTGAAAATTAAAACTTGTGCTATAATTTATTATTAATAAATAATTATAATAACTAAAAAATATGAAAACTTCTTGGCCAAGAAAAACTTATCTGAAGAAAGCTAGCCGTCTCATGATTGGCTTTTTGCTTTTTTCACAAATTTCCGCAGGTTTATTTTTGCCGGCGGATTTATCGGTTTGGGGAATCAAACCAGGTCAAAACGCTGATGCTGCTCCAGTAGCTTGGCCGGCCGGCTATACTTATCGTCGTGTGATTACGATTGATCATACCAAGGTAGAAGGCGGTTCTGACTTGGTTGATTTTCCGGTTTTGATAAAAACTACGCAAGATGATTTTAAAACAGTGGCAAATGGCGGAAAGCTTCAAAGCGCCAATGGCTATGATTTGATTTTTACTGACTCTGACTGCTCTACGCAGCTTAACCATGAAATCGAAAGTTATGACGGAACGACCGGTTCAGTTGTCGCTTGGGTTCGTATTCCAAATCTTTCTGCCAGCGTTGATACTACAATTTATGTTTATTATGACAACGCTGAAGTTGCTGCTTCTCAAGAAAATGTAGCAGGAACTTGGAATAGCAATTATGTTGCCGTTTGGCATTTAAACGACAAGGATGGAAAAGTTAAAGATTCTACCGGTCATTATGACAGTACTGTTAAATATTCTACTGAAGTAGACAGCAGAATTGGTAAAGGGCAGAATTTTACTAGGAGCGCTTATTATAATTATATAAAATTTGGGGATATTACTGAGTTGGATAATACTCAACACTACTCTGTTTCTTACTGGGTAGACTCAAGACTTAGCGCTAATTCGGTGATTTGCGGGAAAAAAGATACTGGCACGGCTATTTCACAATGGTATTGGTATTCATGGAATCTCTTTGGTGATTTTGTTGGCGATCCATATTCTGGAGTTGGAAAATATAATAAATATCCATTAAATCAAAACGTTGATACTTGGTATCATCACACAATGATTTATGATGGCACAAAGCCAACTGACAAAGAAAAATTAAGACTTATTCAAAATGGAACAGAGCAGGTTTACTCCGGAACGGTTAATGGACCAATACCAGCAACTACGAAAAACGGTGGAGAATTTTTTCTTTCTTCAGTTACTACATCTTCTCTGGAGGGACAAATTGATGAATTTAGAATAATGAAAAATTCAGTTTCTGTCGGTTGGGCAAGCACTGAATATAATAATCAAAACTCTCCGGAAACTTTTTATTCAATCAGCTTAGAAGGTAGTCTAAATGCAACTCCGGTTGACGCTTACAGCTTAGATCAACGTAATGCCAGTGATGTTTTAATGGCTAATGCTGAGGTTACCGCAAATAATATCATTAAATTAAGCGCTTCCGTGACTGATCAAGATAATCCGGAAACTTTGAATTTGTTTTTTGAATTAAAAGATAATGCTTCCGGATTTGATTCTCCGGCTCTTCCGACCGTGGCCGGGTCTTGCGCATCAGGCTCAAATTGGAACGATTGCGCCAGCAAAATTTGGTATGCCAATTCTGGTAGCGGAGATTATTCCGCTTCAGCTTTTGATGGCACGGTAGTTGTTAATGGTTTAAGCAACGATCATTATAAATGGCAAGTCAAGGCTTGCGATGATTTTGGCGCTTGTAGTGCTTGGGTGGCTTATGATGCCGTTACCCCCAATTTCACTTCTGATTCTTCCACTCCGGAAATCGGCGCTTTGACCGCGGGTGCGGATTCAGGTAATCGCAATACTTTGACTTCCGATGACTGGTTTAAAGAGAGCGAAAGTGGTGATGACAGTCAAATTTCTTTTGCTTGGACTGATCCGGCTTCAGTTTCTGATGATACTTTTTATTATGAAATAAATAGCGAAGCCGGAAGCACAATTGATGGCACTGAAAGTTCAGCGACCGATGCTTTTGTTGATGATTTAGCAATTAGCGAAGGATATTCTTATTTTCACGCCAGACCGCGCAATGGCGCCGGCACTTGGGGTGCGGAAAAAGTTTTCGCGATTAAATATGATATTCACGGACCAAATCCGATGAGAGTTGATTCTTTCTCTGAATCTTCTGACTTTATTTATACTTTTGGCGATACGGTTTACACTAACGATTCCGTAGCTGTTCCTGGAAATTTTACAGCTAAAATTGATACGGCTGATAACTATGCTTTGAATCAAGTACTTGGTAGTTTGGCCTATGGCGATACTCCAAGCGCTGATTTAAGTTCCGGACCTTTGTATAATTTGGATTATTCGGTTGATAATGGAACCGGTTTAAATGGTTCAATTAATGTTGACGCTTCTGACGAGGCTGGCAATACAACAAGCACTAGTTTTGACGTGATTAATGACACAACCGCTCCAGCTGGCGGAGGTGTTAGTTATACTAATGGCTTCTACACAAGCGCTTCCGTTTCTGTAAGCGCTAATGATGGTGCTGATTCCGGAGCGGGAATTAATTCCGGCTCTCGTCAAATGCAAAGACGTGAAGCCTTACTTTCTGACGGAGCTTGCGTTGAATATAGTTCTTGGGAAGATGTAGAATTGTCTGGAGCTTATCCGAACTATACTGACGATACCGTAGTATCTGGAAAGTGCTATCAATATCAATATTTGGCTTCCGATAATGTTGGCAATGAAGCTGTTTATACTTCAGAAAATTCGGCGAAAATAGATACAACTACTCCGGATGCCGTAGCAGTGACTGCCGGACTGGATGGTGATGTTCGCTCAGGCATTGTCGCTGATACTTGGTTGGTTTTGTCCGGTACCGGTGATGATGGCAAAGTTTCTTTTGCTTGGACTGACCCAAACTCTCCTTCGGCTGATGCATTTTATTATGAAATGAATACTAATTCCGAAGATACTATTGCCGGAGTAGAAGATTCTACTGCTGATGCCTTTGTGGATAATGTAGCTTTAAGTGAAGGAACTTATTATTTCCATGTTAAACCGCGCAATGGCGCTGGTACTTGGGGAGTGGAAAGAACCTTTAAGATTAAATACGATAAGACTGCTCCGACTGGCGCAGGAATCGCTTCTGTTGTCGTAGCTTCTGACACTGAGTTGGATGTTTCTGCTAGCGCTGGCGCTGATGCTACCTCCGGTTTAGACGCTTCACCGTATTGGTTTCAGGAAACTTCCGGTAATGCCGGAGGCGCTTCTTCTGTGGCTTGGCAGGCTACTACCGCTTTTGTCAATTCCGGTTTAACTCCAAATACCAAATATACTTATCAAGTAAAATTAAAAGACACAGCCGGAAATGAATCAGCTTACTCAGATTCTGTTTCCAAATATACTTTGGCTTCTCAAGTCGGTGATTTTACCGCGCTTGATGCCTCAGATGATAGTGCTTATCAAATCAATTTGTCTTGGACCAACAAAGGTCAAAGCGGTTTGAAAATTGAGCAAGATACTGATTGTGATGGTAGTTTTGATGTCGTAGTTTACGACGCGACTTCTACCAATCCGGTTTCTCCTTACTTAGTCTCTGGTTTGACCGCAAATACTTGTTATCAATTTCAAGTTTCATCTTATAATGCCGAGGAGGCTTTGAATGGCACAGCAATGCCTTTGTCTACTCAGGTCACTACTCCTCCAGCTAAGCCTTTGGGATTAGCAGGAGTTTCCAGTAGCGCCGATTCAATAGATTGGAATTGGGATGATGTCGTGTCTGCCACGGCTTACAAAATTTATCAGGCTAGCGATAATGCTTTGTTGAACACCGTTAACCCGGCAGTTTCTGCTTGGCATCAAACAGGTTTAACTCCAAATAAACAGTATAAAGTTTACGTGAAAGCTTCTAACGCTAATGGAGACAGCCCGGCTTCAGCCTCTTCTTCTGTTTATACTTTGGCAAATAAGCCAAGCGATTTAACTAACAGCGATCATGCTTCAACTCAAACAACCGTTTCTTGGAGCGCTAATGGCAACCCGGCTGGCACAGAATATTACGTAGAAAATACCACCAAAGGCACTAACTCTGATTGGATTACCACAACCAACTGGACAAGTACTGGGTTGGCTTGCAGTCAGCATTATGACATTAAAGTAAAAGCCAGAAATACTGACGGTACCGAAACCGCTTATACCGGAGAAATTAGCGCTTCTACTACAGCTTGTGATAATGGCGGTGGTGGTTCCGGTGGTGGCGGAGGAGGCGGAGGCGGAGGTTCTGCTGAAGTCTACCAAGCTCCACTTCAACCGGGAGCCAGCGCGGAAAATCCAAGCGGAGATTTCAAGATTATGATTAATAATGGAGCATCTGCTACCACTAATCGTAATGTATCTTTGAAATTATTCGCCGGTTCAAATGTAAGCACTATGGCAATTTCCAACACTTCTGATTTTAGTGGTGTTTCTCAGGAGCCTTATCAAGCAACCAAGAATTGGACATTGACTGAGGGTGAAGGCGCAAAAACAGTTTACGCTAAGTTTTATACCAGCTATGGTCAAGTTTCTCAAACCGTCTCAGCTACTATTAGTCTAGATAATACCGCACCTCAAGTGCAAACTGAGCAAGGTTCATATAATACTGATCAAGATGTTCTCTTGAATGGTCAAACCGAACCAGGAGCTTCTGTGATTGTAAATTGGAATAATCAATATGGCATGGTCTTGGCTGATAGCCAAGGCAGATGGCAGGCAAACTTGAGTCGTTTGGGTGAAGGTACTTATGGCGTAAAAATCAGCGCCAAAGATTCTGCCGGCAATACCAGCGATGAATCTACTATCAATATTACTGTCAACCAAGGAACCGGAGAAAATACAGAAGATGGCGGTCTGGCTGGTTTGCTAGATCAATTGCTTGGTAACGACGAAGGAACTACTGGCGGTGAAACAATAGTGACTGTTCCGGCCGTGACTCCTTTGGCAATGAGCAGTACTACAGTTGGTCAGTTAATGCCTCAAGTTGCTGGTAAATTTATTGCCGATGGCGACGCGAGCAGCACTGATGACTTGCTAGCTTCTGCTACTAATGCTATTCCTGATGACGTTAACGCTCTGCCGTTGTGGAAAATTATTGTTCTATTAATAGTAATAATCTCTTTACTAATTCTGATCTATCGCTATTTGCGAGATCGTCTTAAGTAAACTCTAATTATATTGGCTTATGAAAAAACCAAGTTTGCTTGTCACTTTAGGAGTTATTTTAGCGGTGCTAGCCGTAATCTTTGGCGGTTTGTATTATCAAACCAAAAGGGAATTAACTCAACAGAAAAAAATTACAGCGGTTTGCCAGCAGAGCAGTAAAATTTTGGACTTTACTAATTTGTTTATGTCTAAGGTGCTTTTAGCAAACAAAGAAGTTGATTTTACTTCACGTCTAGAGCTAGAAAAAGCGGTAAAAGATTTGGGTAATGCCAAAATCTCCGCAGCTTGGAAAAAGTTCACGGACAGTCAAAACGAAACTGATGCGCAAGTCAACGCCGAAGCTCTCTTGACACTTTTGTTAAGCGAAGCCAATGTCAGACAATAAAAAGATTGAATAATCTTGAAGCCCAAAACCCCGCCCTAAGCGGGGTTTTGTGTTATTTGGGAAATCAGTTATAATAAAGATAGCCCACAAATCAACGAATATTGTTAAACTAGTTAAATTAATTAAACTGGTTATAAATTGATTCGCGAGTAAAATACTATGGAAAATTTGTTAAAAAATTTAGAAGAATTGCGGGAAAAAGTTTTGAATACGATGAAACTTTTGGAAATTGACCGGCAGAAAGAAAAGGCGGTTGAGTTAAAATTGGAAACAGAAAAAGCTGATTTTTGGAATGACCGCGAGCGAGCAGTTGATGTAGGCAAGAAGATTGAAGAATTGGAAAGCGAAGTGACGGAGTGGGAAAATCTTTTGCAAAGCGTGAGAGAGTTAGAAGAGTTGGTAGCTCTTCAACAAAGCCTCCCTCGGCCTGAGCTCGGGACGAAGGCAGAGCAGGCGGAAAAGGACGATGATTTATTAGAAGAAGAATGTAAAAATAATTTTAATTTATTAAGAGAAAAATTTGAAAAATTGGAATTTTTTGTGATGTTTCACGGCAAATATGACCAGAGCAATGCGATTGTTTCTATTCATGCCGGAACCGGCGGAGTAGACGCACAGGACTGGGCGATGATTTTGGAACGGATGTATTTGCGTTTTGCGGAAAAGCATAATTGGAAAACAACAATTATTGACCGGACAATCGGTAATGAAGCGGGCATCAAAAGCGTCAGTTTAAAAATTTCCGGCCGGTGGGTTTATGGATATTTAAAAGGGGAGAATGGCGTGCATCGCTTGGTGCGAATTTCGCCTTTTGACGGAGAAGGGATGCGCCATACTTCTTTCGCTTTAGTGGAAGTGATTCCGGAATTACCCGAGGCGGAAAATGTAGAAATCAAAGAAGAGGATTTGCGGGTTGATGTTTTTCGTTCTTCCGGACCAGGCGGGCAGAGTGTTAACACCACAGACTCGGCTGTGCGTTTGGTACACAAGCCGACAGGAATTACCGTCTCCTGCCAGACCGAACGTTCACAACATCAAAACAAAGAAACTGCTTTGAAGATTTTAAAATCAAAACTTTTTAAATTAGAAGAAGAAGCCAAAGACAACGAAGAGCGTAAAATGCGCGGTGAAGCCCAAAAAGCGGAATGGGGAAAGCAAATTCGTTCTTATGTGATGCAGCCATATCAAATGGTCAAAGATCACCGCACGGAAGAAGAAACCTCAGACATCAAAAACGTTCTAGACGGCGATTTGGACAAATTCGTGGAGGCGTATTTGCGAAAGATAAGGCAAGCATAGTAAGAGAAAAATAAATCTGTGAAAATCTGTTTAATCCGTGTCATCCGTGTGCCCTGCAGAACACGGATGACACGGATTAAACAGATGAACACGGTTTTTTGTTGGATTTTTTGATTGCTATGAATTTTTTTACAAAATCAAAAATATTCCTATTTTCTTGCTTAGCTTTTATCATTGGAATCGCTACGGCTTCGCTGTTGCCGGAAAACATTGTTCAGCATAAATTTGTTTGGTTTTCGCTAGTGATTGGTTTCGCTATTTTTTTATTCTTTTTTTATCAAAACAAAAAATTAATGCTTCTCGGCTTGGGAGGTCTTTTTTTGTTTTTGGGAATTTGGCGTTATTCTGTTTCTTTTGTCGTAAATTATCCGGACAAAATTTGGCATTACAATAATCAAAAAATTATTTTGCGCGGTGTGGTTGGAGAAGAACCGGATATTCGGTTGAATAATCAGAAAATAAAGATTGATGTTCATGACGTAGAGACGCGCCATGGCGCGTCTCTACCGGTCGGGGGAAAATTATTAATCACCGCCGATTTGTATCCGGCCTACAATTTTGGCGATGAATTGGAAATTGCCTGCCAATTAAAAACGCCGACCGCGATTGAAGATTTCGCCTATGATCGTTATCTGGCGCGCTATGATATTTATTCAGTTTGCTATTATCCAAAAATTAAAAAAATCGGAGAGGGGATTGTCTCTAATTCAGTATTTGATTGGAGCCACAAAAATATTTTTGGTTTAAAAAATAAAATCAGAGAAACAATCAAGCTAGGCTTGTCTGATCCGGAATCGGGTTTGGCCTTGGGGATTATGATTGGCGACCGGCAGGGCTTAGGTGACGAGCTGAACCGGAATTTTTCGCAAACCGGTTTGACGCATATCATGGCCGTCTCCGGGATGAATATGACAATCATCGCGACAGCAGTGATGTGGCTTTTGCTTACTCTTGGCCTGTCTCGGCGCCAAGCTTTTTATTGGTCTGTGGCTCTGATTATTGTTTTTACTGTTTTGGTTGGCGCGCCTGCCTCAGCTGTGCGAGCAGGGCTTATGAGTGTTTTGGCTTTGCTGGCTTTACATCTTGGCCGTTTGAATAGAATCACTAACGCTTTGATTTTTACCGCGGTTTTGATGCTTTTGCTTAATCCTCGGCTCTTGCGGGATGATGTTGGTTTTCAACTTTCTTTTTTGGCGGTTCTTGGGCTGATTTATTTTTATCCGATTTTCAAAAAATATTCTGAAAAGTTTTCTGGTAATTTCGGAAAAGCAATTTGGGAAATCATTGCCTTGACTTTGTCAGCACAAGTTTTTACTCTGCCGATTATCACTTACAACTTCAAACAGGTTTCTCTAATCGCACCATTTAGTAATTTATTAACTCTCTGGACCATCCCGCCGATTATGCTTCTGGTTTTTATCGCGGTAATTTTGAGTTTGGTTTTTCCAAGTTTGGCTGTATTTTTTTTCGCTCCGGCAAATCTTCTACTCAAATATTTAATTTCAACAGTCCACCTAACCGCCCGCATACCCTTCGCTTTTGTGTCCGTGGAATATCTATGGCTAGGGTGGGTGGTGGTTTATTATGTGGGGGTTGGGTGGTTTTTGTGGAAGCGCCATGATTAATTTTGTCATTGCGAGGAAGCCCGCCGAATTGGCGGGCTTCCTCGCAATGACAAAGGTAGTGTGCAATGACAAAAAAGATAGTAATATGTTATCATTAAATTATGTTCACCTTCTATGCTTTAATTTTTTTCCTCTCTGTTTTTCTCTTGCTGGCTGGTTTGATTCGTCCGAAGATTTTTGAACGTGTGATAAAAAAAATACCGCGGAGGTCGCGGGTTGCTTTGTTTTTTTCCGGTCTTATTTTTTTGTCTTTTGCCGGAATGATTTTTTTCGTGCCAGCGGAAACAAAAAAAGAAGTAAGAGGAGTTTATCTTGAACAGCCGGAAGAAGATGGGGAAAATTCCTGGGAAGAAGAAGGGGATTCGTCCGCATTAAATTTGGAAAAAAATATCAAAGTGGAAGATCTTGATGCGGACACAGCAGAAGAAATTTTTTCTGAACTAGCGAGCGAAGAAAATCTGGAAGCAGAAGCGGAAAATTTAATTGCAACTGATGATAATTTAATCAGTGATTCATTAGTCTTAGACGAAGATTTAGAAGATGCCGAGGAAGAAGAAAAAACTGATTTTGTTCCTGCGCCCATCGCCGATGTTTGGGCAAAAGTAATTTCTGTCGTAGACGGTGACACGCTAAAAGTTAGTTTGAATGGCAAAACCGAAACCTTGCGTCTAATCGGCATAAATACCCCTGAAACCGTAGATCCGCGCCGAAGTGTGGAATGTTTCGGCCGTGAGGCTTCCAATCGCGCCAAGGCTTTGCTGGGCGGTCAAACCGTGCGTTTGTCCGGTGATCCCACTCAAGACGAACGAGATAAATACGGTCGCTTGCTTCGTTATTTATGGCTGTCAGATGGCACTTTTTTTAATCTCAAAATGATTAGCGACGGCTATGCTTATGAGTATACTTACAAAACCGCTTATCAATATCAAACTGAATTTAAAAAAGCCCAGGCCACAGCCAAGGCACAGGGCAGGGGATTGTGGGCGGATGACGCTTGTCTCAAATCATCAAGCGCTCCAAGTCCTTCGTCCACAAGCGCAACTTCTTCCGCTCATGTTTTTTACGTTAGCTCAAGTACTAATGTCAAATATTATTATTGCGACACCGATGAAGCCTGGAAAAATTTATCCCCAAAATATTTAAAATCTTTTTCCAATGTCGCTGACCTACTCTCAGCTTTTCCGGGGGTAGTTTTGCATGAAGCGTGCAAATAAAAAAATCGTTTTTAGACGATTTTTTATTTAAGCATTCTTTATTTTTTTTCAAAAAAATCTTTTTCTTTTAATTCGGATTGAAATAAAATTGACTGAAAAGTTCCGTGTGGGATTTCCTTTTTTGCCATTTTGACAATTACTGTGCGTGTCGGGTTGCCGTCTTTGCGAAATTTAGCGTGTGAGCCTTTTTGAGAAACAAAAAAGAAACCTTTTTCTTGGAGAACCCTGATTACTATTCTGAGTTTAATTGGTTTAGGCATGTTCAAAAATAAGTGGCACCAAGTCTATCCTTTCCACTTTTTGAATTTTAGAAAGAGGGACATCTTCAAAATATAATTCCAAAGCCTCTTCTAGAGAACTCAAGGCTTCTTTTTTGGTGTCGCCAAAACTGGAAACCCCTGTATTTAGATTCCAGGACACATAATTTTTCCCCTCTTTCCAAACTATATTTTTTAGGTTTATTTTACGCATAATTTTTTGTTTATATTTTTATATTAAAAGAAAGGGAGAAATAAGTCAAATTTTTTACCGATTTACCACTTTAGCCGATTTGGCTTTTTTGATTTTGCCAACTGTTTTTAATTTTTGTTCAATGGTTTTTAGTCGGCTTCTGATTTCTCCTGCTGGTAATTTGAAATATTTTAGAAACATACCCATTCTCATTTTAAAGGTTTCCAAGTCAAGATCATAAACCGGACTTAAGTCTACTAAAAAGATTTTACCTTGTTCATCTTTGATATAATTTTGTAATTTTATAAATTCAACGGTCAGACCTTTCTGCGTTTGTTCGCTATACGAATCCACATAAATGTCTATCGTCTTTTCCAGCATCGTTAAAATTTTTTCCCGGTTTTCATTTTTGGAACCGCCAATTGAGTCTTTGTTTAATTCTTGTCCTTTTATCCTTCTAGTCATTAAATAAATAGTATCTTTGCCTTCCTGGTTTTTTGCCACAATAACTCTGGTGCGGGGAACGAAATCAGCGCCTACTCTTTTTGAAGCGTCCAAAAAATCCTCAATGTTTTGAGCCATTTTTTTAATTTCAAATTCCTCACCATACCCGACTGCTAATTCATTGTGTTCGCCTAGCCTCCACTCTTTTAGCATAAAATCAGAATCTTCACTGGTTTCATGCGTATCCATGAAAGTGCCTGACTCTGACAATTTTTTCAGCCTTTCGTGAGGCATCGGCTCTTTAAATTTGTGCATGTATTTTTGTGTAATCTCCCTTTTTAGGAATGATATTACGTACCCCTCCTGTTGGATTGTTAATATCTCCGTTGTATCGTGGTATTAAGTGAATATGCAGATGGGGGATAGTTTGACCCGCAGTCTTCCCGTCGTTTATGCCGATATTGTATCCGTCGGGTTTATATTTTTCGTCTATGATTTTTTTGGCTTGAATAATCGCTTCTTGCATTTGAGAAAATTCATCACTCGTTAAATCAAAGATTGACCCAATGTGTCTTTGGCTAACAATCAAAATATGCCCGGGGCTAACGGGATATTTTTCCCACTTGGAATAGTAGGCGTTATTTTCAAAAAATATTCCAGATTCTTCTGGGAAATTTTTTTCACAAAA
>Ga0172379_10005297_pt1 | contig 18145 bp, 16 predicted proteins | sample GrowelOW334metaG_FD_119756 | JGI IMG/M metagenome (GOLD analysis project Ga0172379, IMG submission 119756) | Groundwater microbial communities from an aquifer near a municipal landfill in Southern Ontario, Canada - Groundwater well OW334 metaG | ecosystem: Environmental > Aquatic > Deep...
AGCTCGGTTCTGGAATATTTGTCCACCCCCTCGCGGATGTCCATGCATTTCATGAAGACTGCCGCATCCACCCCCACCGCCTTGGCGGCCGACGTGATTATCTCCCGCCGCCCCCGGGGGATATCAAGACCCATGAGATACAACAGGGCCTTGAAGGACGAAAGAAAGGCGGTCAGGGACACCCGGATAAGTTCCCGAACAGGCTTTTCCTTCCCTTCCGTCTCCAGGAAGCGCTGGCGGAGATGAAGGAGCTTGCCCTTGAGTTCCCGTTCGACCTGGAGGCGCAGATGCCCGAGATGAATCTCAAGCCCCTCGAAAACATCTTTTCCGTAAACAAGAACATTATGGAGCTTCATATTGAGAAACTCGATGGGATAGGCATCCAGGGAGGAGCCGATGTAGTCCTTCGTCATGAAAAGAGGAATTGCGACGCGACTTTTTCGCCAGCGCGTCACCGTGTCCATCGCCTTCTCCAGATCCCCCATCCCCTTGTCCGTCAATACCACAAGAAAATTAAGATCGGACTTTCCGGGAACATAATGTCCGGAGGCGCCGCTGCCATAAAGAATGATCGACAAAAGATCGTCCCCGAATATATTCCGGTAATCTTCCGTAATTTGCGAAAAAATGCTTTCTGGTTTTTCCGGAGCTTTACCCATTTTCTACCCCCTTAAAAATCTCCCCCGGCGCCGCCGCCGCCGCTATCACCGCCGCCAAAACCACCAAAGCCGCCACCGCCGAAGCTTCCGAACCCACCGCCGTCGCTTCCGCCTCTACCGCCGCCACCCATGCTCATCAAAATCAACCAGGGAAGGATGTCCCTGCCCTGCTTCGTTCCCAGGAGGAAACCAAGGGCAGCGATAATAATCAAGATCGTCCAGATATTCAGACCGCCCTTTTGCGCCGCCTTCGTCCGGCGCGACTGTTCGATGGCCGGGTTGCCCGTCAGGGTCACCCCTGCGTCCTTGGCCACGACGGAGGCAATGGCGATCATCCCGTTGGCCATACCTTTTCCGTACTGATTCTGGCGGAAAAAGGGGATCATGTATTTATCCCTGATTTCCCCGACCAGCCCGTCCGGCAGGATGCCTTCGACACCGTAGCCCGTCTCTATGCGCATCTTCCGTTCCTTAACGGTCAGAAACATCAGGACGCCTTTATTTTCGCCTTTTTTCCCGATCCCCCAGGCCCGATAAAGGCGATTGACATAATCGTTAATTTCTTCGTTTTCCCCCAGGGTGGCCACCGTGGCGACGACGATTGCCGTCCCCGTCTTCTGCCAAACCTCCTGGGCCAGCTTTTCCATCCGGTCTTTATCCTCCGGCGCGATGACCCCGGCAAAATCATTCACCGCCCCCGTCCGCTTGGGAAACGAGTCCTTCCCCCAGGCAGCGCCGCAACACAGGATAACCCCGAGCAGGGTCGCCGCGAATACCGCCTTAAGTTTTCCTGAAGTAAAGACCATTTCCTATGTTACCATTTCTAAAGATCGTGGCGTAAGATACACTATCTTAAACACCAAGAAAAGAAATATCAACTCCCGGGGGGGATTTGCATTTAATTGGACGTGTCGACGATATCAGCGATTATGTATTGTGTATTAATAATCAATGTCATTGACTTAAGGACAATTCTCTTTCCATTCCCCCTTTTGTAAAGGGGGATGTAGGGGGATTTTATTGGCATTCCGCAAAATCTCCCCCAACCCCTCTTTGGAAAAGAGGGGGGTCATAGTGCTTAAGTCAACGACATTGTATCAATAATCATTGACATTCCTTGAATTTACTCTTATAAAATATCATCCAAATATCAGGAGGTGCAATTTATCTCCCCTTTGGCATAGGGGGGATGGGTTATATCAATTATTAGGTATCCGGCCTTCTCAAGGTAAGATTTACCCCCCTTTAGTAAAGGGGGGATGGGGGGATTTTAACAAAAAGTATCAACCAAATACCAGGAGGTGCGGCTATGGCCACAACTTATGTCAAAGGGCGAATCTACAAGCTCGATGTCAACTCCTTGCAGGCGGACCCTCAACAACCCCGAAAATATCTCGATCCGGAAGCACTCAACGAACTGACCGCCTCCATCCAGAAACACGGCGTCCTGCAGCCGATCCTCTTTCGCCGGGGCCTATCTTACCATGAATGTGGCGATTGCTGTTGAGCACATCGTTCTTAAGGCCGTTGATCTTGGTCTGGGTAGTTGTTGGCTCGGAAGGTTTGATCGAGATAAGGTAAAGGAGTACCTTGCACTGAACGAAAATATCTACCCAGTGGTGCTTCTGCCTGTGGGGCATCCTGATCAGTCACCCAAGGCAAGACCGCGCTTAACTTTGGACAAATTGGTGCTGAAGACAATCTGAGCAAATGGTAATCACCGATACCGCACCCCATATTTTGAAGTCAAGCTCCTCTTGACACATAACATCCTTCTTCATATACTCTCACCGTGAGAAAGCGATGCCTTATTAGTTTAAATTATCGAATCGAAGGAGGAAGCGATGGTTGACGACCACCATGTATTCACCGCCAGTCGGTTGAGTTCGGGCAACCTACTTTTCCCGGTGCGTATAGAAGTTAATCAAAACCGGGTTACGCGGATTAAGCCGCGACTCTTCGGTTCCAACGAAGAGAGCATAGCGATCTCTAAAGTGGCTTCGGTCAATATCCAAACGGGTTTAATATGGTCCGACATCCGAATTGATTCAGCGGGAGGAAGCAACCCAATTGTGAGTCATGGGCATCTCAAAGACGATGCACGAGCCATTCGTGATTTAATTGAACGATTCCAGCATGCCCCGAGGGCCTCGCAGGGGCCTGACGCCTAAGTATCTCAGTGGTGGAGTTCGGAGAGTGGCTGTGATGCGATGTTCCCTAATGGTAATCATCACCTCAATTCAAGATCGACAACCGCTGGTTTTTGCAACTTGCACCATTAATATATTACAATAATAGGTATATTTAGTATTTCATACATTATCTTAAAAATGCATTTGGAAGGCTTTCAGACTTGTTTTCAAGAAGGTAAAAAAATGAATCCTTGCACGTTTCACCCAGGATTCAATAAGCTCTCAGCAAATTTGGTCTCTCGCTTTGTATTTGAAGTCTCCGACCTCACAGCATCTCTTCAGGAACAAACCACGAGAGAATCTCCACGCCGATTCTTTCCCAGATATCGGTCATGGGCTCGGTATCATAACGGATCATTTTGCCGTTTTCTTCTGTAACCCAGATAAGCCTCATATCTTCTGTAGGAGTAACTTCCCGTTGCGGCGGGTCTGTCTCAAAAGTAACCCGATATGACCTGTCCGGGGATGTACGGGCCTCGAATATTTGTGCCGCCTGTTCTGCAATCTCCCGACTCTGCACACCGATACCACCCTCCGTGTTCAGCGTGTGAGATCGGGAATCGAAATTAAAGGACCCCACGAAGACGAGTTCACGGTCAATGATGTAAGTCTTCGCATGGAGGGCTCCCTTTGAAGAGCCAACCAGCTTTCTCGGGCGCTCTTTGGGACTATCCCCTGCAGTTGGTTTCATTTCGTAAAGCTCAACACCAAGGCGGAGCATTTCTTTACGGTATTTCGCATATCCCCCATGGGCTGCCTTCACATCATTCGAAGCGAGCGAATTGGTAAGAATCTTTATCTTGACCCCCCGATCACGGTGTTCCTTCAATTTTTGTAAGCCGCCCATACACGGTACTAAATAGGGCGACATCATCAGCACCTCGGATCTGGCCCCCCGGGCATAAGCGTCAAGGCGGGGCGCCAGATAAGCTGAAGTATCCTGGTTCAGAGAAGATTTAACCTTGATCGGCCTATCCCAGAGAAATACACCCTCCGCCCAAAAAAAGGGGACATTACCGGCGATGAGGCGCGACAGGAGGTCACTGTCTTTTACACCCTTTGCGTATTCGGAATCCTTGAGTTTCTCTTTGTTGGCTTGAAGAAAGCGCTGGCCCTCTTTAAGATCATCAGTGCTCGGCTTGCTCGCTGCAATCGCCTCTATGGGAACAGAAAGCTCACTGTTCCAGTATTCGTCAAATGCCGTGGATACTTGCTGTGTTATCGGCCCCGTCATCAGAATATCCAGATCCGAAAAGTTTACATTTGAGCTGGCATCAAAATATTCATTCCCGAGATTGCGGCCACCGACAATAGTGACGGTGTTGTCGGCAACGAAAACCTTATTGTGCATCCGCCGCTGCAATCTCTTGTCGCCAAAGGCAGATTGAAACAACCGAGAGAGATCAGTAGAACGATCTCCGCTGAAAGGATTGAAGACCCGCACCTTTATATTGGGATGGGCATTGAACATGGACAGATCAAAGTCCTTACCGGCAATGTTCCAGTCGTCAAAGAGGAGGCGAACTCTTACCCCACGGTTTGCTGCAGCGATTATTCGTTCCATAAGCAGCATACCCGTCTCATCTTCGTGAAACATATAGTATTGCAGGTCAAGGGTACGATCAGCAGCCTCAATCAGGAAATAACGAGACAGGAATGCATCCATACCAGAAGGTATGAGGAAGAAGCCGGATTTTCCGACATGATGCTCCGATTGGGAATTTATTCGATTCCATAAACGAGTCTGATTTGATGGAGGAAGGGCTGACGAAGCAGTTTTTGGGTAATCAAGCGGAATATTGGCGCAAGCGCCTATATACACACACATCAGAAAAAGCAATCCTACAGGATAAAGATTTAAACCCTTTCGACTCTCCATATCGCCTCTCCATCATCAGAACTATGGCTAAAAAGAACATCATGTATTGTCTTATGAAGTTCCTGTTTTTTCATCGAGGTTGACGAGTTGCTGACTAAAGGATGCAGCGGCATTATAAACAAAGATAAAATTCGCTGTCAAGACATAGCATGTTTCTACCCAAAGTAAATGAATTCAAAGATATGGCCGTGGCGTTGGCTTGTATTTGAATTTGCGGAGCGCCGGCTAACCGGTACGTTGTTTTTTTAAGCTTCCGGTTGCATGATTTGTTGAATCGGATAGCGTCCGGACAGGGCGGATGGTCCCTACTAATCGGCAAACAGCGGCACGAAGTCGAATACATTGACATCCACGAGACCCCTGTCCGTCATCTTGAGATCGGGAATCACCGGGAGGGCGAGAAAGGAAAGGTGCATAAAGGGCTCCCGCAGCTGACACCCCAGCCGCTGCGCTTCCTGGCGGATACATTCCCAGCCCCTGCCAATTTCCGCGAGGGGGCGGGCGGACATCAAACCGGCAATCGGCAGGGCCAGGCGGGCCGTTATCTTACCTTCACAGGCTATGGCCAGGCCTCCCTTCATCGCTTCCACCTCCCTGGCTGCCGCGTACATGTCTCCATCTGAACACCCCACACAGATGATGTTGTGGGAGTCATGAGCGACCGAGGTTGCCAGCGCCCCGTTCTTAAGCCGGAACCCCCTTACCAGGCCCAGGGCGATATTGCCTGTACCCCGATGGCGCTCGATTACGGCAATTTTTAAGATATCCCGCCGGGTGTCCTGAATAACCTGGCCATCCCTGACAAACGCCTCAAGAACGGCAGCCCCCGTCAGAATCTGGTCCGGGATGAGATCGATGACGCGCACCTTCCCTCCCGATGCCGGGATCACGAAGGCATTCACGTCATAAGGCTTGACATGCATGGATGTGACCTCGGCGGGCAGGACGCTCGCCGGGATATCAGTTATCAGTTTACCATGATCGACGACCTGCCGGCCGTTTTTGAAAACAGCCTCTACCCGCACCGGGTTGAGAGAAGACAGGAGGACCAGATCGGCGTGGTAGCCGGGGGCCACGGCGCCGTAGTCCCGGAGGCCGAAATATCTGGCCGTATTGATGGTGACCATGGCAATGGCCCAGAGCGGGTCCAGTCCCTGAGCAACGGCCAGACTCATGACCGCATCCAGATGTCCCTGGCGCATGATGTCGTGGGGATGGAGATCGTCCGTCACCAGGCTGCATTGTCTCAGCGTCATGGCGTTGACCAGGGGAAGGAGGGCGTTAAGGTTCTTGGCCTGGGTTCCTTCGCGGATCATGATCTGCATGCCGCCACGAAGTTTTTCTCTTGCCTCTGCCAACCGGGTACACTCGTGGTCGGAACGGATACCGGCGCTGATATAGGCGTTGAGGTCTTTCCCCGATAACAGGGGGGCGTGGCCGTCTTTGATGCGATCACAGTAGGCGGCGATCTTGTCCAGAACCCCGGGATCACAGCAGGTTACCCCGGGGAAATTCATCATTTCCGCCAGACCCAGAACGCGTTTTTCCTGCCTGAAACCATCCAGGTCTTCCGTCCCCAGAGACGCCCCTGATGTTTCCAGATGGGTAGCAGGGACACAGGAGGGGAGCATCAGATAGAAATCAAGGGGGAGCCCTTCGGTCTCCTCAAGGATATACCGAAGCCCTCTTGTCCCCAGGACATTGGTGATTTCATGAGGATCTGCGACAATTGCCGTTGTCCCGTGGGGGAGAACGGCCTTGGCTAATTCCCGCGGTGAAAGCATGGAGCTTTCGATATGGAAATGACCATCCATGAATCCGGGAGCGACATGATATTTTGAAGCATCTACGACGCGCGGGCCGTCATACTCCCCCAAACCGACGATTATCCCGTCGAAGATGGCCACATCCGTCCTGATCATCTCGCCGGAAAAAAGATCAGCAACCAGGCCATTTTTCAGGATCAGATCCGGAGATATTTCTCCTTTCGCCGCCCTAATCCGAGCCGTCAGCCTCTTCACCGGGTCCGGCAAAATCATCAAAGCGCCTCCTTAGGTCCCGTCAGGCCCTAACCGGCACAGACTTTGGTAAACCGCATGACATTGTCGTCTTCGCCGAGAGCGATGAGTTTATCGCCGCTTTCTATGGGATAAGAGGCGGCGGGATTGAAGACCATTTTGCCGGAATCCTTCTTCACCGCGACGATGATCAGGCCATAGTTCTGCCTGATTTCCGATTCTTCCAGGGTCTTCCCGGCCACCACCGAACCATCGCAGATAGTTACTTCCGCCATCCTCAACTCCAGACTCTGCCTTCTCGTCGAAATTTCAATGAAGTCAAGCATCGCCGGCCTCAGGATGGCCATGGCCATCCTCATGCCTCCGAGGGTGTAGGGCGATATGACCCGGTCCGCCCCCGCTCTCAGCAAGCGGTGTTCCGACTGTTCTTCCTCGGAACGCGAAAGGACGAACACGTCGGGATTCAATTCCTTGGCTGTCAAAATCACATAGAGATTCTCTGCATCCGTGGGCAGAACACAGACAATCCCCTTGGCCTGTTTGATGCCGGCTTGGATGAGGGACTTGTCGCTCGTGGAGTCGCCATGATAGCAAAGGAAACCTTCATCCTCGATTTTCTGGATTACCTCGGGATTTTTTTCAATGACCACAAAGGGGACCTTTTCCGCCGCCAGCTCCCGACAAATAAGGAAGCCGATTCTTCCGCACCCGCAGATGATATAATGATTTTTCATTCTCTTGATAATCCTTTTCAGCTTTCCTTTTCCCATGATGGCCCGGAGGCGCCCTTCGACAATGGTTTCCGCAATAAGACTGACAGTATAAAACATCGTCCCCACACCGACAATGATCAAAAATATGGTAAACACCATACCGCCGGTGCTACGGGCATAGTAATCACCGTAACCGACGGTGGAGAGGGTCACAACGGTCAGGTAGAGGGCCTCGAAAAAACTGAACCCTTCCAAAAAATGGTAACCCGCGGTGCCCGTCATAACCGTCAGGAACAGCATGGCAACGGCAATACCCAGTTTCTTGTTCATCGCGATCCTATGGCGTCGTGTATTATGGGCAGTGTCAACTCTACGGCTTTACGTCCCGCCTCGATTGCCTCTTCGGCGCGATTGAACTCAAGCAGGCCGATATGGGCAAGGCGGGGGAGAATCAGGACATCCGGGGGATCCGTAGCCAGGCGGTGCTTCGTGATCTGATCCTGCATGATATAGACGGATGTGGCAATGACCTCAAAGAGCGTCGGCCCCTTGCTGGGTCGGTTCTGGGCAAAACGTTTGAAGATCGACAATTGTCCTGACTTGATCTTACCGTTGAAAAAAGAGGCGAGCCGATTAGGAAGATACTGGCCATTCCCCACCTTTCCATCTTTTTCCTGCCCCAGCGCTGTCTCATTGTTCTCGGACCGATTGAAACTTCGGCCCATAATATCGTTATTGAGATCGACGGCCAGGACAATATCAGCGCCCATGTTCCGGCAAAGGGACACGGGCACGGGGTTGATAAGTCCGCCATCGACAAACCATCCTCCCTCACGATTAAAAGGGGTCAATATCCCGGGCATGGACATGCTCGCTCGAATTGCATCCATCAGGGAACCCTTCCTTACCCAGACCTCTCGACCTGATTTGAGATTCGTCGTCACTGCGGCAAAGGGCATGGGTAGATCCTCGATATTGGAATCGGAAATCTTTTCCCGAAAATACCTGGTCATTTTATCCCCTTCAATGAGACCCGAGCGTGGGAGCCTGACATCCATGAAACCGAGAATATCGGCCCAGGTCAAACCACGAACCCATTCGTCCATTGCAGCAATAAAACCTGCGGCAAAGGCCCCGGCCACCATGGCCCCCATGGACGTCCCACAGACCAGATCGACGTGGATGCCTGCCTCCTGCAATCCCCTGATGACGCCTATATGCGACCACCCTCGGGCGGAACCACTGCCCAGGGCGAGGCCAATTTTTTTTGGAGCAGGAGTGCTGGTTAAAGGATCTTTTCTCAAGCTCCCCGTTTTTCTCATTTATGCTATTCTCCTTTGACGGCGGAACCTAACATAATAAAAAGGATATGGAAAGGCGAGTTTTTATATCCGTTGACAGGGACAATGACACTAAGATATATTTTAGCAGTAATTTTACGAATTTTAGGAGGTCGATCATGGAATCATGCAGGACAAAAAGTAAATATTGGTTTTGTATCGCTATTTCATCTATCTTGTGCCTCTTTCTGGCGGCGCCGGGGGTCGGCTTAACGGCCGTCGATGCGCGCACACCCGTCAAGGATAGCGGGAAACCGTTTTCCTTCGCTAATTTAGCGGAGAAATGGAGCCCCACCGTCGTGAACATCAGCGCCACCCAGACCATCAAATCCAGCCGTGGCTTCTCTGGAACTATACCCCGCGGAAACTCTGGCAATGACGATTTCTTTCAACGTTTCTTCGGGGATATTCCGGAAAGAGAATCAAGGCAAAAAAGCCTTGGGTCCGGTTTTATCATCTCCAATGATGGATATATCTTCACTAATAACCACGTTGTAGCCAAAGCTGACAAGATCAAGGTCAAGCTTTCCAACGGCAAAGAATACGATGCCGAAGTTAAGGGGAAAGATCCCAATACCGATCTTGCCCTCATCAAGATAAAGCCCGATGGGGACCTTCCCTGTGTCAAGTTCGGCGATTCGGATAAGTTGCGTGTCGGCGACTGGGTTTTCGCCATTGGTAATCCTTTCGGTCTCGACCATACGGTTACCGCCGGTATCGTCAGCGCCAAAGGCCGGGTTATCGGCGCCGGTCCCTATGACAACTTCATTCAGACCGACGCCTCGATAAACCCAGGCAACAGCGGCGGCCCCCTCTTCAACGTCGACGGTGAGGTGGTTGGCATAAACACGGCCATAGCTGCTCAGGGACAGGGAATCGGCTTTGCCGTCCCCATTAACCTCGCCAAAGACGTAATTACGGATCTGAAAGCTAAGGGCTACGTAACCAGGGGCTGGCTGGGGCTTTCCATTCAGGACATTACACCGGATATTGTAGAAAACATGAAACTAAAAGATCACCGGGGCGCCCTGGTCGGCCAGGTCTTCCCGGGCGATCCTGCGGACAAGGGGGGAATCAGAACGGGCGATATTATTATCGCCATCGCCGGCCGGCCCATTCAGGATACCCATGAGTTGCTCAGAATCGTCGCCGCCCTGCCCATCGGGAAAAAAGTTGTGGTCCGGATCATCCGCGATGGACAGGAAAAAAATCTGGAAGTCGTTCCCGGCGAAAGAAAAGACCTGCGGGAAATAGCTGCCGGCGGCAAACTCGTCGATCAAATGGGAATGACCCTACAGGAAATCACCCCGGAAATGGCCAGGAACCTGGGGCTGTCGGAAAAGGGCGGCATCGTGATCACCCGGGTCAATCCGAATTCCCCCGCCGACGAGGCGGGACTGAAGGCCGGCGATATCATCCTTAATGTCAATCGCACCAGGATACAGGCGATGAAAGATCTCACAGACGAACTTGCCCGAAGCGGCAAACAGGAAACCATCATGCTCCTGATCAAACGCGAGGAGGCTACCCTGTTTGTAACTATCCGCAGGGGGAGCAATAAATAAATATGGAATCACTTATCAATCAAAAGATCGAAGACGAGATTATTAGCCTCGGCTTTGCGGCTCGCTTAATCATGTCCAACCTCGATCGGGAGCTGATTATTGAACGGGCGTGCGAAAGCCTGGGGGATTTCGGAAAAAGCGACAACATCGGGCTTTTTCTTCTGGACAAGGAAGGGCAACTGGTCTGTGCGGGAGGGTTCATCGGCAATGCAAGCGTGACCCATATGTTCACGGTGGAGCGGGAGAACACATATTTCGAACAGATTCTGGCCGATAAATATCCGAGCTATTTCCCTCTTGAATTCATCGCGGGCATTCCCATACCCAGTGCCGGGGAAGGGACCGACAACCGCAGATGCCTGTGCGCGCCGTTGATTGCAACAAATAACCAGGTTATAGGCATGGTTACCTTCGATTACGCTGCTGATTTTTCCCTTTCACCCCTGATGATGCAATCCCTGCTCCTGCTCCTTACCATTGTGGCCGTTGCCCTGGAAACGACCCGTCTGTTTCAGTTGGCCGTCTATGACGGCCTTACGGGACTCTATATTCGCCGCTATTTTGACCTGCGTCTGGCGGAAGAGGAAAACCGCATCAAACGATACGGCGGCAAATTAGCTATCCTCATGATGGATATCGATTTTTTTAAGGGAGTAAATGACCGATACGGCCACCAACAGGGAGATGTGGTCCTCTGTGACATTGCGGACATCATCAAATTATCGGTCAGACAGGCCCTGGACTCGCCTTGCCGATATGGAGGGGAGGAGTTTGTCGTTATTATGCCCGATACTGATCTGGCCGGCGCTCTGACCCTGGCCGAACGTATCCGGGAAAGCGTCCAGAACCATATCATGGAGGGGCCGGAAGGCCATTTCAATGTCACCCTGAGCGGCGGTATTGCCTTCATGGATCAACAGGGTCTTATTCCGAGGATAGAATTGCTTAAAAAGGCCGACATCGCCCTCTATCGAGCCAAAGAAAACGGGCGCAACCAAATACAGGTTTGGAAAGAGGATATGCAATGTTAATCAATATTTCACGGCAATCATGAAAATATTCTCCCCTATGGCATGACAAAGCTGAAGGCCCTTCTCCACAACAGGAACTTCATCTTCTTATTGGCAACGGTCAGCGGGTTGCTTACCGACAAGGCCGCCCCGTGGACAGAACCGCTGATCCTGCCGGGTCTGGCAGTGGTGATGACCGTTTCCACAATGAGCATTCCGAATCGCGCCTTCCGCTCGGCCCGCACCATGATCATGCCGGCCTTTCTTGGCAGTGTGATGAATTATCTTGTCCTGAGCGGTGTCATCCTGATCTTGACGCGGCTGATGATTCAAGAACCATCGCTTCGGGCCGGCTTTGTCCTCATTGCCACCGTCCCTCCCGCCGTAGCCGTCATACCTTTCACCACTATCCTGAAAGGCAACGAATCTTTTACCCTTTTCAGCACTATCGGGGCTTATTTGATCGCCCTCATGATCCTGCCCCTGATGGCCTATTTTTTCCTTGGTATAAAGAATATTGACCCCATGAAGCTGATGGTGATCACCGGCGAATTGATCCTCCTGCCAATTCTCATATCCCGCGTTATGCTATTTAAGGGCTGGCATAAACCGATCGCACCCTTCAAGGGTCCGATAACGGACTGGTCTTTTTTTATCATCATCTACACCATCGTCGGCCTCAATCGCCAGATCATTATTGGTAATCCGGCCCTGATCCTACCGGTGGCAACTATCGCCTTTCTCAGTATTTTTGTCCTTGGTTATTTGATTGATACCGTAGGCAGGCTGATCCGGGTGGAAAGAAAGACCCTGATCAGCCTCACCCTTCTCGGTACGCTGAAGAATTATGGCCTCTCGGGGGGACTGGCCCTGGTTTTTTTCAATCGAGAATCCTCCCTTCCCTCGGCAGTATGTTCCATTTTCCTGGTTTTTTTTATTATCTGGATGGATTACCGGCAGAAAAGAAGCGAACCCGCGATCGTTTAAAAACTATCAAGAGGAGGGCCTGGCCATGATGGATTATCCGCTGCTGCTGAGGACATTGCTGCTACGGGGGGCGAAGTATTTCCCCAAAAAGGAGATCGTCTCCGTCTTTCCGGGCGAAATCTTTCGTTATACCTACGCTGACTACTACCGGCGGACCTGTCAACTGGCTCACGCCCTCGCCTCATTGGGAATCAAAAAGGGGGATCGGGTCGCCAGCCTCGCCTTGAACAACCACCGGCATCTGGAGCTATATTTTGGCGTCCCCTGCATGGGAGCAACACTGCACACCGTCAACTTTCGCCTGCCCTCTCATCATCTGGCCTATGTCCTCAACCATGCGGAAGACGAGGTCCTGTTCATTGACGAGGATCTTCTTTTTTTCGTCGAACTGGTGAAGGATCAGTTAAAAACAGTCAAACATTTCGTAATCATGAACCAAAGCGGCGTGATGCCCCAGACCTCCCTTGCCCCGGTCTATCTCTATGATGAATGGACCGCCCGGTTTCCGGACCACTATGATTTTCCGGATGATCTGAGTGAATGGGACCCGGCCTTGCTCTGTTACACCTCAGCAACCACGGGGGACCCGAAAGGGGTCGTCTATTCCCACCGGGGAATTGTTCTCCATACCTACACAGCGGGGCTTACTCTGCACGCTACGGAGGAGGACTGCATGCTCCATGTCGTGCCCATGTTTCATGCCAATGCCTGGGGAATTCCCTTCCTGGCCGTGGGATTGGGATGCAAGCAGATCCTGCCGGGACGGGAAGTCATCAATATGGAGGTCCTGTGCCGTATTATCGCGGCAGAGAAAGTCACCTTCACCTGCGGTGTCCCGACGATCTGGATGATGCTTTTCGATTACCTGGAGAAGGGAGGATGGCATGATTTTTCTACGCTCAAGGGAATCGCTTCCGGCGGCTCCGCCCTGCCCCGCCATCTTCTGGAACAATTCAACGATAAATACGGTTTCCCCATCATCCAGGCTTACGGCATGACGGAAACCTCCCCTCTGGCCCTGGCAGCCATTCCCAAGAGCTACATGGCCGACTGGTCAGCGGCAGATAAGTACCATGTCAAGGATAGTGCGGGACTCCTCGTCATGGGGTTGGAAATGAAGATTGTTGATCATGGGGATAAGGAGGTTATTGCGGATGGCAAACACTGGGGAGAAATCCTCCTGCGGGGTCCCTGGATTGCCGGGGAATATGACCGCGATCCGGGGCGCACGGCGGCCACTTTTGCGGGCGGCTGGCTCCATACGGGGGACGTGGGCGCCATTGACGAGGAGGGCTACGTTCGTCTTGTGGACAGGACAAAGGATCTGATCAAGAGCGGGGGCGAATGGATTTCCTCCGTGGATCTGGAAAACGCCATTATGGCCCACCCCCGGGTGGCGGAAGCAGCGGTCATCGGCATCGCCCATCCCAAGTGGCAGGAAAGACCCCTGGGCTGTGTGGTTCTAAAGCCCGGTGAAACTTTGACGGGCGAGGAGTTGAAGGGCTTTTTGAAAGACAAGGTCCGCGCCGCGTGGTGGATTCCTGACGAGTTCGTCCTTCTCGATCAGATTCCCAAGACCAGCGTGGGCAAGTTCAACAAAAAGGAACTTCGGGAGATGGTTGCCGATGGACGTATCATAATCCCTTGCCAAACAAGATATTAGTTGTTACTTTACATGCAAAATCCAACCTGAATAAGAAAGGAGTCATCTCATGGCAATTATTTTCCCCGAATTACCCTACGGAAAGGATGGCCTGGCGCCCTATATCAGCGCCACAACCCTTGAATTCCACCACGGTAAGCATCACAAGACCTATGTCGACAATGCCAACAAGCTGCTGGCGGGAACGGAGTTGGAAAGTGCTTCCCCGGAAGACATCATCCGGAAAACGGCCGGCGACACTGCCAAGGTCGGCATTTTCAACAATGTTGCCCAGGCCTGGAACCATTCCTTTTACTGGCAGGGCATTAAGCCCAACGGCGGAGGACTTCCGACGGGTGCGATAGCCGGAAAGATCAACGCCACCTGGGGGGCGTATGAAAAATTTGTGGAAGAGCTGAAAAACGCCGGCGTCACCCAGTTCGGAAGCGGCTGGGCCTGGCTTGTTCTTGAGCAGGGCGCCCTCAAGATCGTCAAGACCGCCAATGCCGACAATCCCTTGACCAAGAACATGAAACCCCTTTTGACCATCGACGTCTGGGAGCACGCCTATTATCTCGACTACCAGAACCGTCGCGCCGATTATTTAGCTGCCTTCATTGACAAATTGATCAACTGGGATTTCGTCAACGCAAACCTGGGCTGACAATTTTTATATGTAGATACCCCCATTCCCCCCCTTGTCAAAGAGGGGGGAATGGGTATTTCCGTGCTTCGTTGTGCCCGTTCCGGGCATGTGGGTTAGAAGGACGGGGCTAGGCCTTGGAAGTGATCTTTATGCTAAATTTTGAGGTCTGACCCCAAAATTTGCTCTGGATTCCTGATCAAGTCGGGAATGATAAAATGACGGGTATTTGCATTATGAGCGAAAAACCCAAGCATCATTATCATGGGCACCGGCAACGTCTAAAAGACAAATACATCGAGGCGGGTCTGGAAGGCTTTCACGATTACGAAATCATGGAGTTTCTCCTCACCTATGGGCTCCCACAAAAAGACCTAAAATTACTGGCCAAGGAGCTCCTCAAGGAATTCGGCGGCCTTAAGGGGGTTATTGACGCCGACATCGAAGAGCTGCAACAGGTCAAGGGCATCGGTTCTCACACCGCCATTCTGATCAAACTTGTCAAGGATATCGGTTCATTCTACCTTTTGCAGAAGGCGCAGGACCGGCCTCAGGTCTCCTGCACCGCCGAACTGCTCAATTTCTGCAAGACTTCCATGGGGGCTCTGAAGGACGAAGAATTCCGGGTTTGCTACCTCGACGCCCAGAACAAGATCATAACCTTTGAAACCATCCAGGAAGGCGTCGTCAACCAGGCAGTTGTCTATCCTCGTAAGGTCCTGGAAAAGGCCCTTCAGTGCAAGGCCTCGGCAATCATTCTGGTTCACAATCATCCCTCCGGCCATGTACGGCCGTCGGATGCAGATATCCGCCTTACCAGGACGATCCAGGAAACAGCACGGACACTGGATATCCTCGTTCACGATCACATCATTATCGGAGAAAACCGTTTTTTCAGTTTCCGGGAAGAAGGCCTGATGACCTGAGGGTTCGGCTTAAAAGGGGACGCGGGTGTTTCTTTATTAAAAAGGGATCATCCCCGGGCTACGTACAACCCCGGGATGATCCCGATATATTAAGATGACCGGTCAGAAATTGAGGCAGGTTATTTCTGCTGATCGACCTTTTCCTTCAACTCTTTGCCTACCTTGAAAAAGGGCAGCTTCTTGGGAGATACCTTAATATTCCTTCCCGTCTTCGGATTTCTTCCCGTATAGGCTTCATAATCACGGACCACAAAGCTTCCCAGCCCGCGAATTTCAATTCGTCCACCCTTTTTCAATTCTTCGGTGAAACCCTTGAAGATAAGATTGACGACCTCTACGGCCTTCTTCTCAGTAATGTTCTCTTTCCTGCTTACTGCCTCAATCAGTCCCGATTTATTCATTCCTTCCTCCTAGAAAATTACGAAAGACAAGTGTCATTCCAAATAACGTGATAATATAGCTTACTTTTTGGCCGACTATTATTTATTTTATTGCGAATGTCAAGATATTTTTGAATTTTTTTTAGTACTGCTCCGATCTTTCGGCGGCAGGCATGCTGCTACCTCCTGGGGAGACAGAAAGCGGCTCTGTCCCTCCTCCAGACCTTGCAGCGTTAATTCTCCAATAGCGGTGCGGATGAGACGAATGACAGGAAGCTCTAAATATTCAAAAACCCTCCTGAGGATACGGTTTCGCCCCTCCCTGATCGTGATGTCTATCCAGCAGCTCTTGTCATTCATTCTCCCGACCTGAAAGCGAAGCGGCCGGAATGGACCATCTTCCAAATCAAAGCCCTTCTCCAGGCGCCGTATCTCCGACGCTGTAATATTGCCTTTGACCTTGACCAGGTAGGTCTTTTGCTGAAGAAAACGGGGATGCTGAAGACGGAAGGCCCAATCACCGTCATTGGTGAACAGCAGCAGCCCCTCGGAGTCGTAATCAAGCCTCCCTACCGGGAAAACCCTTCCTGCCTCCTCTGGAAGCAGCTTCGTGACAACAGGCCTCCCCTCCGGATCTTTCATGGTGGTCACATACCCCCGTGGCTTGTTCAGCATGAGGTAGACCTTATCAGGCTGGGGACCGATCAACCGTCCATCCACGCGGATCTCGTCGTCTCGATGAACCCTGACCCCCATCTCTTTGATGACGTGGTCATTGACCATCACCCTGCCCTCACGGATCATCTCTTCCGCCGCCCGGCGGGAGGCAATCCCTGCCCCGGCAAGAACCTTTTGTAGCCGCTCCCCCGGTAAAGGCACCTTCCCCAATATTTTTTTCCCCATAGTCATTTCTGATAACCTCATTTTGTGACAACCTCGCAAAAAGTTCAAAAATTACCTCCCCCTTCGAGGGGGGAATGGTAATAATGAGTTTTTGCGAGTCCGTTATTTTGTTAAATCTTTCAGTTCTCCCATGGTCGGCAATTCAGACAGATCCTTCAGGCTGAAGACCTCCAGAAATTTCCTGGTCGTCCCATAAATCATGGGCTTTCCCGGCACGTCCTTCCTTCCCACCATCCGGACAAGCTTCCTTTCCAGGAGGGTTCGCAGGGGACGGGAAACATCTACCCCCCGCAGCCGCTCCACCTCCGCCTTGACGACTGGCTGCCGGTAGGCAATGATCGCAAGGGTTTCCAAGGCAGCAGTGGTGAGCGCGGCCGATCGGACGCCTTTCAGTTTTGCGATCCACGCCGACAATTCCGGTCTGGTCCGGAATTGATATCCCCCGGCTACCTCCTGGAGATAAAAACCACCGTGCCGCACACCGTATTCACTCATCAGTTCGCTAAGATGGTCGGTAATATCCTGGCGATTGAGATTTCTCTCCTGAAATATCTCGACGATCTTATCAATTGTCAGAGGCGTTTCCGAAGCAAAAATCAACCCTTCGATTATGGCCTTGGTTTCATCCATGCCCTTCCTCTTCAGCTACGGCTAAAAACAGGCGGATCACCCCGAAAGGTCCCGTCTGGCAGATGCGAATCATCCGCTGCTTGACCAGTTCCAGTAAGGCCATGAAGGTATAGATGATCAGACGCCGACTCAGCTTACCGTTCAGGAGCTCTGTAAAAGTCAGGGATTGACGCTCCCGCAGTTGATCCATAATCTCATTGATCCGGTCCGCCAGGGAAGTCCGGTCCAGGTCAATTTCCATCAGTTCCGGTTGACCAAGATTGCCGAGAATCTTTCGAAAGGCATCCACCAGTTCAAACAGACCGATCTCCTGCCACGCCTGATTATCATCATCGCCCGGCGGCGGCGCCTCCACCGGGGCATATCCCCTTACGAAGACGTCCCTTTCGAGAACTTCCCGCGCCTGTAAGGACTGGGAGGCATTCTTGAACTCCTGATATTCCAGGAGTTGCTGCACCAGTTCCTGACGGGGATCGCCCTCCTCTTCCCCCTCCTCAGTCGTCTCCGGCAACAACAGTTTCGATTTGATATGAACCAGGGTCGCCGCAAGGACGAGATATTCACCCGCCAGATCAAGATTCAACGTCTTGAGAATATCTATATACTCAAGATATTGTTTCGTAATCAGGGCGATGGGGATGTTGTAGATATCGAGTTC
>Ga0172379_10005298_pt1 | contig 18142 bp, 12 predicted proteins | sample GrowelOW334metaG_FD_119756 | JGI IMG/M metagenome (GOLD analysis project Ga0172379, IMG submission 119756) | Groundwater microbial communities from an aquifer near a municipal landfill in Southern Ontario, Canada - Groundwater well OW334 metaG | ecosystem: Environmental > Aquatic > Deep...
GACTGTCGATGCGGCCAGACTATTGGATATTAATCTGATTTGCATCCACACGCCCTGCGATAATTTAGCGGCTGATTTTTTGAACAAGATAATTACCACTACGGAAATAGAAACAGTCGGCGAGCTGATGAAGATCTTGAAGAAGATTCCGGAGTACGCCGTCGCCATGAAGCATAAGAGCGGGCCGAAAGTTTTTGCGGGCTCGGAAGACAATTACACCGGCAAGATCGCTTTGACGGAGATTACCGGCGGAACATCCAATTCCAAAGAGATATATGAGAAGATGTCGCAGGCCGGCATCGGCACGATTGTCGGCATGCATATGAGTGAGGATCACAAGAAAGAGGCTGCTAAGCATCACGTCAATGTCGTCATCGCCGGGCATATGTCATCCGATTCATTGGGAGTTAATCTGCTATTGGATGAAATTGAAAAACGCGGCGTCGTTGTCGCGCCTTTCTCTGGTCTTATAAGAGTTAAACGAAGCTAATTTTTCTCCCCCTTTTTCAAAGGGGGATTCGGATGCGACCATAAGGAGCATCGAAAGGGGGTTTAATTAATTCGAACTAAACCCCTCCAAACCTCCCCTTTGAAAAAGGGGAGGAGAACTTCAATGTAAATACATGAATAAAATTAAAAAAATAGAATTACTAGCTCCAGCCGGTGACTTTACCCGGCTGAAGTACGCCCTAGCTTACGGCGCCGACGCCGTCTATTTAGGTTTGCCGGAATTCTCTTTGCGCGCCAAAAGCGGCTTGAATTTCGCCACTTTTAAGGAAAGCGTCGCCTACGCGCATAAATTGAAGAAAAAAGTGAAGAAAAAAGTTTATGTGACGGTCAATATCTTCGCGCACGAGGAGCATATTAAGTCTTTGCCCAAATTCTTGCGGCAATTGAAGGACTGCCAGCCAGATGCGATTATCCTGTCTGATCCGGGCGTTTTAATGCTGGTAAAAAATATCTTGCCGAAAATGCCGATCCATCTCTCAACCCAAGCTAATACGCTTAATTCTGAGGCGGTAAAATTCTGGCAGAAAAATGGCGTCAAAAGGATTATCTTGGGACGCGAGGTCTCGCTTGAAGATATCAAAACAATTCATAAAGCTGTGCCGAAAATGGAGTTGGAAGTATTCGTCCACGGCGCCATGTGCATGAGCTATTCGGGACGTTGTTATTTGTCTAAGGAATTTTCAAATCGCAACGCAAATTTGGGCGCCTGCACTCAGCCTTGCCGCTGGCAATACAAGCTGTATGCCGAGGAAGTGACTCGCCCAGGGCGATTGTTTGAAATCGAGGAAGACAGCAAGGGTATGTATTTCATGAATTCGAAGGATTTGTGCCTAGTCGATTATCTAGATGATTTGGTTAAGGCCGGAGTCCTGTCCTTCAAAATCGAGGGCCGGACGAAAAGCCATTACTACGTTTCGAGCGTAGTCAGAGCTTATCGCGAGGCTTTGGATAATTTGGGCGACAAGAAAATACTGGCAGATGCTAAAGTAGAGCTTACCAAAATTGACAACCGCGGTTATACGACCGGATTTTTGATTCCAATCGATCCGCTCAAACGGCAGAATTTCGACAGCTCGAAAGCGCAAGGCGATTGGCAAGTTGCCGGGGAAATAGTCGGCGAAGCGGGAGGTATGGCAGAGATAAAAATTCACAATTCATTATCTATTGATGATAATGTGGAAATTTTGACGCCACGGGCAGTTCGGAAGATTAAAATTAAAGAGATATTGAATAAAACTGGAGAAAAAATTACAGAAGCCCATGGCGGAACGGCTGACACGTATTTCATTAAATTACCCAAAGGCATAAATACTGAATGGGGAATGTTGAGGAAGAAAAAAATGTAAAAAAAGCGACCCCGAACTCTCATGAGTCCGGGGCCGACGTGCGTTTATCAAGGGTTTACAATCCAGATTGCAAAGCCAACTATTCCCACGCCGATTATTAGCAGCATTGCTTTTGCGTTTTCTTTCACGTCATTCTCCTTAGATAAAAATTTCTATCAACAGTAAATCGATTACGACTGGTCATGCCGTTTTCTGATAAGGTCAATCGATCCAATTAAGTTGCACTCAACTGTTCTGTCAGCGCCTAATAGTTTGGCAATTTCTTCGGTGCTCAGCGGCTTCAAGTCCGGCTGTACAGGATTTTCCATGAAACAAATTGAGCATATTACAGTGCCGTTTCTGGTTTCGGGCCGGCTATGTGTGCAACCGAATTCGATGTGTTCGCAATTGCGGCACTTGAATATTTCGTCGCCGATTTTCTCCATAAAGTGGACATGTTTATTGGAATTTTGGTCTGTAGCTTCCATGGCTTTCTCCTTTGTTTTTTTGAATTGTTGTAAAAAGTGCGGATTCTTAGTAAGATGGAACTGGACGCATATTAGCTGAAAAATGATTAATTGTCAATATTATGATTGCTTATCTGCGCGGACAAATCCGCTATAAATCGACTCAAATAAAAAAGGATAATTTCGCCGTCGTCGATGTGAATGGCGTAGGTTATAAGGTTTTTGCGCCTGATAATTTTTTGAATGGCATGGTTATCGGCAGTGAGGCGGAATTATTCATTTATACTCAGGTGGCCGAAACTGCTTTAGATTTATACGGCTTTGCCTCGCGCGAAGAGTTGGAATTTTTTGAGCTGCTTTTGACTATTTCCGGCATCGGACCGCACAGTGCTTTGGATATTTTGAAGAAGGCTAAATTAGAAGATCTGGTCAAGGCGGTGGAAACAGGTAATCATGAAGTATTGGCGAAAGTTTCCGGTATCGGCCCGAAGACGGCGGAAAAAGTCGTCATCGGCCTGAAGGGCAAATTGGGCGGAGGTTTCAGTGCCGGAACAGAAAAATGGAATGACGATTTCGGCGATGCCTTGGAAGCTCTGATGTCTCTCGGCTATTCATCATTCGATGCCCGCAAGGCGTTGAGCCAGACTAACTCCATTGATGCCGGCGACAAGATCAAGGAAGCGCTGAAGATTTTGGGCAGGAAATAAGCTTTTTTAATACTTTTCTTTAATTCAGTCCGAAACGAAGTGGAGGATAATAAAATTGCTGTCAGCGGAGCTGACCCAAGAGAATATAGCCAACCCTGATATCGCCAGCAGGCGATTTGGCTAATAAGAAGTGGAGCAAGAATCGCGACCGGTCGAAATCATGGCCAAATTTATTTATCCGTCTCGCCAAATTTTCTGACGCCCGATTACGGGCTTGCGAAAATTTGTTGCTCGCTCCCTATAAATAAATTGGCACAATATTTCTCAATGGTCGCAATGCAAATGCAAATTTATAAAAAATAAAATTAATAACGCAACTTCGATACAAATTAAATACAACAAAAAAATCTCAGCTAGTGCTGAGATTTTTTTATGAAATGTTTATGCTTTAAATGTCTCCAAATAAAGATGATTCCGGCGATGATAATAAGCGCGGCGATGAAGAGGGAAAAATACTCGGAATAGCTTCTGATTATGCGCCAATTCTGGCCCAGGTAATACCCTAGCCAAATCAGGATAAGATTCCAGCAGCCGGCGCCTAAAACAGTGTAAAGAGAGAATTTTTTCAGATCCATTTTGCCGATGCCGGCAGGAATAGAAATCAAATGCCGTACGACGGGAATGAAGCGGGCGATAAAAATAACTTTTTCGCCTTTTGTCCGGAACCAATCCTCGGTCCAATCCAAGTCAGCTGCATCGAGCAGCAGGTATTTGCCAAATTTTCGCACGAATCTTTCGCCGCCGTAAGCTCCCATCCAATACGAGATAAGAGAGCCGATCAGACTACCGATGATCGAAGCGATCCAGACCAGCCAAAAATTAAGTTCTCCGGTAGCGGACAGAAAACCGGAAAACGGCAGAACCAATTCCGATGGCAGGGGAACGACCATGCTTTCTAAAGCCATGAGGAATACTACGCCAGGATAGCCCAGCGCTTGAGTTATGGCGATGGCTAAGCCGCCGATTAGGCTTAAGATTTGATGGATATATATCATATTGAATAATTATAAATGAATTAGCGGCATCTGGCAATAATCAAAATAAAAAAACGCCACGAATGGTATCGTGGCGGCTGAATGTTCTATTGGGCGTTCAGCGATTCTTCCTGCAAACCGCTGGCGGCGAAGGAGGAAATATCCTGCAGTTGCTTGAGAATCAAATCCTTGACGTAAGACTGCTTCAGTACGCTGGCAGGCATATAGCGAGTCGCTTCCTCAATGACCTGGGGGTCGATGTAGGCTCGAGGAATCGCTTGCGCCTTTGACATCCCTTCTGTCGCGAATTGTTCGATTTTCTTTTCAATCGCCGATTCTATATTCTCATTTTTTACTATATGCATGCTTACCAGATCTTCAGAAAGATTTCTGATATCCTGAGTCATTTCTGTAATTGTTTTTTCGTACTTTTCCGTAAGCTGGGCTTTCTCTGCTTGGTGATTTTCAACGAGCTGTGAGTTTTTCGTACGCTCAGTGAAATATAAAACAGCGAAAGTTGCCCCGGTGGCGATAATAATCAAAATCAGCAGTGTCATGTGCTTGGCTACGATATTTTCTAATTTACCGTTGCTATGAGCAGGAGGAATCACTTGAGTCGCCATCGCTTCGATTACATGCACTTTGATTTCTTCCAGCTTGGCTTCTACATGCGCCCTGGCTTCTTCAGCCTTTTCTTCCGCTTGTTGCGTTGAATGTTGGACCTCTTCTATTACCAACTGGACTTCTTCTATCACTGAAGTCATTTTCTCATCCACTTCGGCGGCTTGAGCGGTCACCTCCTGTTGCATGGTTTCAAGTGTCGCAGGAACTTGCGCTGTTTCTTCGATTGGCGCAGGGTTCACCACTTCAACGGCAGCTTTGACTTGGTCGGTCAATTCTGCAACTATTTCGGTCAATTCCTTAATGGATTCACCGACGGTTTTGTCAGAAGGCAGTTCGGTATTTTCGGCAGTTGCGGGAGCGGCTTCGGCTGGTTCGACATTTTGCTGTTCGGCCATCGCTTCTTTAACAACCTTTTTCAAATCGCTCTCAGTAATTATAAGCATTTGTTCCGGATCATTTTCTTTCGGGTGTTGCTCTTCCGTTTTGTCAGTATATGTTACTTTATCTAGTGTAGAAAAAACTGAATCGAAGTTCGGTGGGTAAATCGGTTCTTGGTTCTTGTCGCTCATGTTCACACCCTCTTTCTGTGTTGTTATACGGTTTAAAACTAGTAATATATAAATTGTCAACGAGCTATATCACACATATTTGTATCATAAATCAGTAAATTAATCAAGTCCTGCCAAAATTGATAAAATCGGCTTATTTTGCTAGACTTACGTCATATGATGGGATTAATTAGGAAATATACGCCGGAAGCGGTAATTGCCAGCTATCACAAGGCCATGGCTATTTTTGCTAATATTTACTATGGCCGACCGTCGGAAAAGCTTATCGTCATCGGCGTTACCGGCACGAATGGCAAGACGACGACCGTGTCTTTGATCGCCAAGGTTCTGGAAGAGGCCGGCTTTAAGGTTGGCGCGGCTTCCACGGCAATTTTCAAGATCGCAGACAAGGAGTGGCTTAATGATAAGAAGATGACCATGCTCGGCCGATTCGCCTTGCAGAAATTATTGTCTGACATGGTAAATGCCGGTTGCCAGTATGCTGTAATTGAAACCTCGTCGCAAGGCATAGAGCAATTCCGCCACGTCGGCATCCATTATGATGTCTGCGTCTTTACCAATCTGACTCCGGAGCATATCGAGGCGCACAAGGGCTTCGAGAATTACAAGAAAGCGAAATTGAAATTGTTCAAGAAATTGGAAGGCGAAAGAAATAAAGAAATAAGAAATATAGAAATTAATAAGGCTATTATTGCTAATGGGAATGATATATTTGCAAAAGAATTTTTAGATTTTAATGTTAGTCAAAAAATCGTCTATGGTATTGGAGATGTGAAAAAACAATTTCCTATTTCTAATTTCTTATTTCTTGCCGCGCAGAATATCAAGTATCTAACAGACGGGGTATCATTTGATGCAAATGATATAAATTATAAATTAAAATTATTCGGCAGATTCAATGTCTATAATTCTCTGGCGGCGATAGCTGTTGGATTGTCGCAGAGTATTCCGTTTGAAATTTTAAAAGCGGCACTGGAGCATGTTTCCGTTATGCCGGGGCGAATGGAGTTTATTGAGAACGATAAAAATTTCAAGATTATCGTCGATTACGCGCCGGAGCCGGAATCGATGAGGCAATTATTCGAGACGATCAAGCTGCACAAATTAGTTGTTCAGGGCGGTAAAATCATCCATGTTTTCGGCTCATGCGGCGGCGGCCGCGATACCGCCAGAAGGCCTGTCCTTGGGCAGATTTCGGCCGAAAACGGCACAATAGCCATAATTACCAATGAAGACCCATATGACGATGAACCGGGCCTAATAATCGACCAAGTGGCTCAAGGGGCCATATCAGGAGGGCTCGTGGAAGGCCAGAATCTATTCAAAATAGGCGATCGGCGGGAAGCAGTGCGGAAAGCGCTTTCTTTGGCTCGGCCTGGTGATTTGGTACTTTTGACTGGCAAGGGATCTGAACAAGCAATTTGTTCAGTCGGAGGCAAGAAGATTCCGTGGGACGAGAGGCAAGTCGTGAGAGAGGAATTAAAAAAGCTCGCCACGTAGTGCGGCGAGCGGTGATGCGAAATTATTTAGTCATCTTATTTTTTCCTGCCTTTAGAATGCGCCAAAACTTCCAAGAATAAACTATTTCCGTAATGGCATGAGGTATCATTCTCCAGTGCCACTGCGGTTTCCAGAGGAGAGACCACTTTTGCCGGCCGTATTTGATCCAGAAATCATTCAGCCACTGCCGGCTCGGTTCTAATCTGAATGTTTTTTTGAACCAGCTTTCACGTCGGTCGGCAATCTTGCCGGTATCCGGTTTTTTTGTTGATTCAAAATAGACGTATTGGAAAATATAAAATTCTCTCAGCAGGCATCCCGCATAACGCAATTTAAACCAGCTTTTTCTTAACCAGAATGCCGGCAGGGACTCTTTCGGATTGCCGGGACGCATTTCTCCGCGGCTACAAGCCGAGCCAAAGCCGCACACCATCGGATGAGCCAGCTCGCCGAGCATGCTGTTCCTGTACCAGAGAAATCCTAGGAGCATGCCCCAGAAGCTCTGTTTGGGCAGTCGACGCAAAACATTGATCATGTGTCTGGAACGATAGAATTCTTTGTAGCACAGCCGCAAAGTTTTCTCTAATTCCGCTTTGGTCATGTTGGGGTGCTCGACCATGGCATGCGCGCTGTCGAACTTATTAAAATCATTGTCCATCACAGTGCCGGCAGCTACTGCTCGGGCATAATCTTCCGATCCGGGCAGGATCGTCCAGATAAAAAACGATACCTGATCAAATCCCATTTCTTTTAATGTCTGGACATCGCGCAAAATACTCTCTCGGGTATCGGCCTTAAAGCCGATGATGTACCCGGCGTGAGCAATAATGCCGTGCTGATGAAGCGCGTCGCATAGCGCCCGGTATTCATCAATTTTATTTTGCCTTTTTCCGGCTTGCTCCAGATTCAAGGGGTTGACCGATTCAATGCCGCAAAATGCCTGGGAACAGCCGGCATCTCTCAATTTTTCCAGAAATTCCGGTAAAAAGTAAGATGCGGAGTCTACCTGGCAAATAAAACTGATATTATATCCTTCGCGCCTTAATATAATCAATCCGTCAAGTATCTCTTCCCAATGGGGATTGCGGGCGAAATTGTCATCAGTGACGAATAATTTTATGCTGCCGTTCTGTTCGCAGATTTTGCGAATTTTATCCAATATTGCCCGGGGATCGCGAGTCCGCAATGTCCTGCCTTGCACATTGATGACGGTGCAAAATTTGCATTTGAACGGACAGCCTCGACTGAAGTCCAAAGTGGATATAGGAGTGGCAAAACGGCGGAAATAGTTGGGCGGATATTGGGGCAGTGGGGCATCGGTTAAATCAGGATAATCGCCATGGTAAAATGATTTATGGCGTTTAAGGATGATGTCTTTCAGAATGACGCGCCATGAGTTTTCACTCTCGCCGCAGCAGACAATTACGCCGCCGTCCATCAGTTGCTGGATTTCCGGCGGCATTATGTGCGGACAGGGGATGTCCTGGCGGCTGGGATCACCGGCGCCTATGCCGTCGTAAAGCGCCGCGATGGATCCGCTTACATGGAAGCCACCAATCACCACCTGCGCCCCGGCTTTTTGGAATCTCACAGCCAAATCGCGCGCGCGGGGGAATTGATTGGTTTGGACTCCGACCAGTCCGACCACGACCAATGTATGGCCGTCTTGGTATCTTCGCACTAACTTTTCAGGATCGGAGACTCTCTGCGACCAGACCGAATCATCAAAAACTTTTATTAACGAGTATTCAATCGGCAACGATTTATCGCGGATAATTTCATCCAACGCTTGGATTGTCAGGCTGTTTAACGCCGCTAAGCTGTTGGAAGGCAAAACGCCGAAATGAAATCTTCGCGGATAGCCCCGATCATCGTAATTGGTCGCCCTGATTAATATCACCACTATTCTGGTGATTTTTTGTATGATTTCTGTCATTTTTGTTCTCCTTCTTCGCCACGCCGTAGCTTTGGCGCAGGCGGGTTTATTGAATGTCTATTGACATTTTCTATTGACATTTTTTGTAAGGAACCTAATTTTTTGATATAATGCAATTACAAAGAGCTAATATTAATATTCTGCCTCTTCGTCATTCCGGATATCCCAATGATTACATTGTGATTCCGGGATGACGGTGTAAGGTGCGATTTAAAGTAGTATAGATCAAAAAATATAATTTGACAAGCATTGCGGCGCAAGCGGGTTAGAATGTTTTACGGCTGTGGATAACTTTTTACGTTAGTTGCTCTATTTGTTTAAATAAAGTGTGATTTATTTAAAATTAGGCATTTAAATAAATTAATTTGACAAAATTATTTATTTGGCTACGGGGTCAAAAAGGTGTTGACTTATTTTTTCGTTTCTGTTAATATAATTATAACAGAAATTTTTGAGTCCGTTCAGACGGGCGCTTCTCCGGATTCCTCATTTATGGGGAAAGGGGGGAGTTCGCACTAATAACGCCTAAATTAGTGTATTTATTTTCTCGAACAACTTAATAATTAATCGCTTAATCTCATTTCAAAAACTAGGTTAGCCAAGATAAATTGGCTAAATTAAGAGAAATGAGGGCTTTTTTATGTCTAAACAAAAAACCGTAGCAGAGCGCATCAATTTCGCTCCATTGTCGAAAACCAACTTTCAGCCGGCAGATTTGATAGAATTGCAGAAAAAGTCATACGAATGGTTCTGGAAATCAGGACTAAGGGAATTATTCGATGAATTCTCGCCTATTACCGACTTTATCGGCCGCGATTTGGAAGTCTACTTCACGAATTATTATCTGGACGAGCCGAAATTCAACGAAGTCGAGTCCAAGGATAAGAATATTACCTACGAGTCGCCTTTGCGAGTCAATATTAAGTTGGAAAACAAAAAGACCGGTCAAGCCATGGAACAGGAGATTTATCTCGGCGATTTTCCGCTCATGACCGATCGCGGAACTTTCATCATCAACGGCATCGAGCGCGTCGTCGTTTCTCAGTTGGTGCGTTCTGCCGGCGTCTTCTTCACTTCTACTCCGTCCATCGATCGCAATCTCTACGGCGCCAAGGTTATTCCTAACCGCGGCTCTTGGCTGGAATTCGAAACAGACACTAATAAAGTCATCTGGGTCAAGATCGATCGCAAGAGAAAAGTTGCTGCGACCTCGTTGTTGCGCGCTTTCGGCTATTCGACTGATGAAGAAATCAAAGCGTTGTTTGTTGATTACGAAGAGGCTGGAGAATTCTTGGATGCGACTATAAACAAAGACGCCGCAGAAAACGAAGCCGAAGGCTTGATCGAAGTCTATAAGCGTATTCGCCCGGGCGATCTCGCTGCGCCGGATAACGCCAAGTCTTTGATCGACAACATGTTCTTCAATTTCTCCAGATATGATTTCGGCGCTGTCGGCAGATACAAGATGAATCAGCGGTTCGAAGAAGAACGCGAAATCAATAAAGAGGCTCGCGTCTTGTTGCGCGAAGATATCGTCAACATCATGAAAGAAATCGTCCGCTTGAGCCTGACTCAAGAAGGCGCAGATGATATCGATCATTTAGGCAATCGCCGCGTCAAAGCTGTCGGCGAATTGGCGCAGGCCAAATTCCGCATCGGCTTGGCTCGTATGGAGAGAATCATCAAGGATCGCATGTCCACTTTGGATGTAACGACTTTGACTCCGACCAAATTGATTAACGCTCGCCCACTGATGAGCGTGGTCAAGGAATTCTTCATGTCATCCCAATTGTCTCAGTTCATGGACCAGGTAAATCCGCTGGCTGAACTTGAACATAAACGCAGAATCTCGGCTCTCGGACCTGGAGGCTTGTCGCGCGAACGCGCTGGCTTCGAAGTCCGCGATGTGCATCAGACTCACTACGGCAGAATCTGCCCCATCGCCACTCCGGAAGGTCCGAACATTGGTTTGGTGGGCCACTTAGCCGGTTACGCCCGCATCAACGATTACGGCTTCATCGAAGCTCCGTATTATCGCGTCAAGCATGATGTTAAAAATGACGGCAAGCAAGCGGTCGGAGAAATCGCCCGCGTTGATTTAAAAGATGCCGAGGGCAAAGTCGTTGTCGCCAAGGGCGAAAAAATTACCGCCGAAGATGCCAAGACTTTATCTCACAATACTGCGCTCAAAACCTTAGCGGTCAAAGCGCGCGTCACCGATGAAGTCGTTTATGTCGACGCCATCATCGAATCCCGTTCCACCACCACTCCGTACACGACCAAAGTTGATGAGCACGGCTACTTTACTGTGCCCAAGATCGAGGCTCGCGTTAAATTGAACCCGACTATTGCGCCGGTGGAGAATGTCGATTTCATGGACGTCGGTTCCAACCAAGTCGTATCCATCGCCACTTCTTGTATTCCGTTTTTGGAGCATGATGATGCTGTCCGCGCCTTGATGGGCACGAACATGCAACGCCAAGCCGTCTGCTGCATCAGGCCGCAAGCGCCGCTAGTTGGTACCGGCATGGAAAAGATCGCCGCTCAGGATTCCGGCCATGTTATTATGGCGAAGGAGGGCGGCAAGGTTGTCGGCCTGCATGGCGACAGAATTGAGATCTTAAACGACAAACAAAAAATCGATACCTATAAATTGAACAAATACATCCGCTCCAATGCTTCCACTTGCATCAACCAGAAACCGATCATCGAGATCGATCAGGAAGTGAAGAAAGGCGATGTCTTGGCAGACGGCCCGGGCACTGACGGCGGCGAATTGTCGCTCGGCCAGAATGTTTTGGTGGCTTTTATGCCGTGGCAGGGCTACAACTATGAAGACGCTATTATTCTGTCCGAAAGATTGGTGCAGAAGGATCGCTATTCTTCCATCCATATTGAGAACTATACTTGCGAAGTGCGTGAGACCAAGCTGGGACCCGAGATTGTTACGTCTGATATTCCCAATGTCAGCGAAGAAAAATTAAAAGATTTGGATGAAGAAGGTATTGTGCGCATCGGCGCTTTTGTAAAGTCCGGCGACATCTTAGTTGGTAAAATCACACCGAAAGGCGAAACGGAATTATCTGCAGAAGAGAAATTGTTGCGCGCCATCTTCGGCGAAAAAGCCAGAGATGTCCGCGACTCCTCATTATATTTGGAGCACGGCTCATCGGGCAAAGTTATTGATATCAAAATCTTCTCGCGCGAGAACGGTGACAAGATGTCTGCCGGCATGTTGAAGATGGTGCAGGTTACAGTCGCCTCTCTGCGCAAAGTGCAAGTCGGCGACAAAATGGCCGGCCGCCACGGCAACAAAGGCGTCATTTCCAAAGTTGTGCCGGTCGAAGACCTGCCGCATTTGGCTGACGGCACGCCAGTCGATATTATTCTTTCTCCTCTGGGCGTTGTCTCTCGTATGAACTTGGGACAAATCTTGGAAACTCACTTGGGCTTGGCTGCGCAATCGCTCGGCTATAAGGTTGCGACTAACGTTTTCAACGGCGCCAATGAAACCGACATCGGCAATGAATTGGAGAAAGCCGGCTATCCTCGCGACGGCCGCATCCAATTATATGATGGCAGAACCGGCGAGCAGTTCCACAAAAAATCCACGGTCGGCATGGTTTACATGTTGAAGTTGAATCACTTAGTGGAAGACAAGATTCATGCTCGTTCCATCGGACCGTACTCATTGATTACGCAGCAGCCTCTCGGCGGCAAGGCGCAGTTCGGCGGACAAAGATTCGGCGAAATGGAAGTCTGGGCCTTGGAAGCATACGGCGCCGCTGCGACCTTGCAAGAAATCCTGACAATTAAATCAGACGACATCCTGGGCCGCTCTAAGACGTACGAATCCATCATCAAATCCGAACCGATCGACAACTTGTATATTCCTGAATCCTTCAACGTGCTCGTCCGAGAAATGAAAGGCTTGGGCCTGAACGTCGAGCTTCTGGACGAGAACAACGAAGTGACTGATCTGGATAAGAAGATCGAGGTGGCGATGATTAGAGAGGATGAGGAAGGGTTGGAATAAGGAAATGTCAAATGTCTAATTTCCAATTTCCAAAAAAAGAAATTAAGAAAAGATAAATTGTAGTAGATTGAAATTTGAAATCGAAGTGTCTCCCCTCCTTACGAAGGAGGGGACTAAGGGGAGGTTAAGGAGTACGTTAACCCCACCCTGGCCCTCCCCTTCGTAAGGGGAGGGAAAACAACACCTCGAATGTCATCTCGACCGAAGCGACTGTAATCAGGAGCGGAGTGGAGAGATCTGCAAATAATACCAGCCACTATTAAAGTCAAAAACACGCATATCGAATAAACTCTCTCGTCATCCTGGAATTTTAATGTAATCATTAAAATATCCGGGATCCAGGTTAGATCCGAATTAATTGAATTCGAAATTAGCCTGGATCCCGGATATTCCTCCGATTACGTCGGAATTCCAGGATGACGAACGGAGGTGGTTACGTCCTTGAGTATATTCCGCAAGTGATGTCATTCCGACCGAAGCTATGTAATCATAGCGAAGCGGAGGAATCCCTTGCATTACATCCCTTTGCATATTGAAAGGGATCCCTCCACTCCATGCGGATTACCGCATTTCGGTCGGGATGACAAGTTAGGCAGTTACTACATAAATGTATGGATACAAAAATAGCAAATGTACCATTAAAAAAAATTCTTCAGTTTGTCTCAAGAACTGATATTTCTGGATTTGATCGAGGTGATCTTAATAAGGGTTTAAAATTAGATAATCTTAATATTACCGATCAGATATTTGGTTTTTTAAAACAAGAGGATTATATTCAGCATATTGGGGGAAATTCACCCTTTTACAGAAAAACATCAAAAGTTGTATCGGAATTAAATTCCCTAAAGCAATGGTTTGATAAGCCTGTTGGGCAAATTATTGTTGGTGTATTTATCACTATTATTGGAGCGCTTATTCTGAAATATACTGTGCCAACAATGGTTTATCTGGTTTATGAGTTAAACAAAATTATTTAACTATATGAACAAAATTGACATTCACAAATTAATATTACCGGTTAGTGTGTTGCTGGGATGTATAATTTTGGGAAGTATTTATTATGTAACCGAAATGAATAAGCAGCAATCGATTGAAAGGCAACAGAAACTTGATATACAGCAAAGGCAGGAAGAACTACGGGCAGAGCAGGAAATTAAGTTACAAACACAAAATAATGTAGAACAAACATATTCAAAACCAATAGATGGAAACGTAAAGATTGAATTATGTCAAACCGAAGCAAAATCATACGCAGATAAACTAGCTAAAGAGATGTATTTAAAAGCTTATAATGACGCCTTAGCCAAAGGAGACACTGCTACGGCTCAAGCCTATTTAAATTTTAGCTTCAAACCTGAACATCCCGCTGATTACGATAATAATTACAGTTCTGTTTACACAAAATGCCTACAGAAATAGTAATTGATAAAATTTAGACTTTATAAACTTTACAAACTTTCGACTTTATAACTATTTAGATTATGTTCAATCAAGAACAACTGCCAAACATCAAATTCGACGCTATCCGCTTGCGGATCGCCAGCCCCGATGATATTCATGCCTGGTCACACGGCGAAGTCACTCGGCCTGAGACGATCAACTACCGGACGCAGAAGCCGGAAAAGGACGGCTTGTTTGCCGAACACATTTTCGGTCCGATCAAGGACTGGGAGTGCTATTGCGGCAAATACAAAAAAATCCGATACAAAGGAATCGTCTGCGACAAATGCGGCGTCGAAGTAACTCGCGCTGTTGTTCGCCGCGAACGGATGGCTCATATCGACTTGGCCGCGCCGGTCGCGCACATCTGGTTCTTGCGCTCCATCCCAAGTAAGATCGGGCTCGCGCTGGACATGTCTGTGATGAACTTGGAAAAGGTCATCTACTTTGCCGACTTTATTATTACTGCAGTCAACGAAGACTTGAAGGCGCAGACTTTTGAGCAGTTGCGCACGGAGTATAAACAGTACAGAAAGCAGATCGAAAGCGATTACGATAACCGCGTTAAGCAGATCGAAGCATCGGAAAAAGCATCAGCAGAAAAAATCGACGCTATCGAGACTTTTGCCAAGAACCGCGACGAGAAAATGAAGGAGCTGGAAGACACGATGACTATCGCCGAAGCGGAACTCAAGGAAATCAAAGTCTTGAAGATCATCTCCGAGCATTCCTTCCACGAGTTGTCCCTGAAGTATGGCCATATTTTCGAAGCCGGCATCGGCGGCGAAGCCATCCGCGACTTGCTGTCCAAGATCGATTTGCAAAAAACCGTGGCCGAGCTTGATGCGCAGATAAAAGAAGCGGTCGGCGCGAAGAAAGACAAGATGATCCGCCGCGTTAAATTCTTCAACAATTTGATCAAGAATGAATTGCGCCCCGAATGGATGGTCATGACGGCTATCCCGGTCATCCCGCCCGATCTGCGCCCGATGGTACCGCTTGATGGCGGTCGTTTCGCTACCTCTGATCTTAATGATTTATACCGCCGCGTCATCAACCGCAACAATCGCTTGAAGCAGTTGTTGGAGCTTAACGCGCCTGAAGTCATCACTAGGAATGAAAAGAGAATGCTTCAGGAAGCTGTTGATTCTTTGATTGACAACAATGCCCGCCATGGCAAGACTGTCGTGGCCTCGACCGGCCAAAAGCGCATGCTTAAATCTTTAGCTGATATTTTGAAAGGCAAACAGGGCCGTTTCCGTCAGAATCTTTTGGGCAAACGTATTGATTACTCCGGCCGTTCTGTTATCGTTGTCGGTCCGAAATTGCAATTGCATCAATGCGGTATCCCGAAGATCATGGCGCTGGAACTTTTCAAACCGTTTATTATCGCTAAATTGATCGATCGCGGCATCGTGCATAACATCAGATCAGCCAACAGATATATCGAAGCCAAGCATGAAGAGGTTTGGGATATTTTGGAAGAAGTAGTCAAGGACGCGCACGTCCTTCTGAACCGCGCTCCGACTCTGCATCGTTTGGGCATCCAGGCTTTCAAGCCGATTTTGATCGAAGGCTTGGCCGTGCAGGTGCATCCATTAGTTTGCGCCGCTTTTAACGCTGACTTCGACGGCGATCAGATGGCTGTCCATGTGCCGCTCTCGAAAGACGCTAACGACGAAGCTGCTACTAGGATGCTTGCTTCCCATAACTTGTTGAAGCCGGCTAACGGCCAGCCAATTGTTACGCCTAACCAGGATATCGTCTGGGGCTGTTATTACTTAACGACTATGGACGAAGGCGGCCCGACTAGGATCGTTTCTTCTGTTGATGAAGCCATCATGGCTCGCGACAAGGGCTTGATCAATTTGCAATCAAAAATCAAAATTTTCTATAGCCGCGATACCGGCAAGAAAGCCAAAAAACAATTAATCGAAACATCACTTGGCCGCATATTCTTCAACGAAATCATGCCTGCTGAATTCGAATTCATTAATACTCGTTGCGGCAAAAAGCATCTGTCCAAGATTCTCGCTGACATTTTATATCGCTTCGGTCCGGAAGCGACTGTCGAAGTTTTGGACAAGATGAAAAATATCGGCTTCAAATATTTGACCCTTTCCGCCCAATCTTTGGGCATGGCTGATTTAGTCGATGTCCAGGGCCGCGCCGAATTAATCGTCAAAGGCAACACGGAAGTCGATGTCATCGATAGCCAATACATGATGGGCCTTCTGACCGAAGATGAACGGCATGAGAAAATCGTGGAAAACTGGCTGCGCATCAATACGCAGATTCTTGACTTGGTCAAGGTGTGTATGACCGAAGGCAATTCCATCCTGACTATGATCGATTCGGGCGCTCGCGGTTCTTGGGGACAATTATCGCAGATGATCGGCATGAAAGGCCCGGTGGTCAACCCGAATTATGAAGTCATCGAGTTGCCGGTCAAATCAAACTTTAAGAATGGCTTCAATGTTCTTGAATTCTTTATTTCCTCTCACGGCGCCCGTAAGGGTTTGTCCGATACAGCTTTGCGTACTTCTTCTGCCGGTTACTTGACTCGCCGTTTGGTCGATGTCGCGCAAGAAATTGTCGTGGCAGTCGATGATTGCGGCGATGACGAGGGCATTACGATCACCAAAGCGGAATCCGAGCAGATGGGTGATAAATTGATCAACAGGGTCTTCGGCCGTTACTTGGCTAAGGATCTGATGGTCAAGAATAAGGCGGTGGCTAAGGCCGGCGAATTGGTGACGGAAGAAACAGTCAAGAAGATCGGCGATGGCGATTTGGAAAGCGCCACTTATCGCTCAGTTATGACTTGCAAAAATGTCCGCGGTATCTGCGCCAAATGCTACGGCTATGACCTTGCTTACAATAAGGAAGTCGAAATGGGCACGGCTGTCGGCGTTATGGCTGCGCAGTCTGTCGGCGAACCTGGCACTCAGCTCACCATGAGAACCTTCCATACCGGCGGTGTGGCTTCTGAGGGCGATATCACCCAAGGTCTGCCTCGCGTGGAAGAAATCTTTGAGGTCCGCGCGCCGAAGAACAAGGCGGTCATCGCGGAAGTCGAAGGCTTCATTAAGATTAAGGAGCCTCGCGCCAGAGAAATCGTTTCCGCCGATGGCGAAACTGTCGTCAAGACTTCGGGCAAGGAGCGCATCTTGGAAATTACATATGAGAAGGTTTTGGAGAAGAAAATCACGGTGCCGAAGGGCAAAAAGACTGTTGTCTTGGTTAAGGACGGCGACGAGATTACCCAGGGCCAGATTATTATAGAAAACGGCGAGACTAAGATCACCGCGCCACTCTCTGGCACAGCCAAGATCGACGGCAACACGATGTTTATCTTCGGCCGCGAACTTGGTACCCGCGAATACTTGGTGCCATCGGTCAAATCGATCATGGTCAAGGACGGCGCGAAAGTCGAGGCTGGCGATCAACTGACTGAAGGCTCTCTGGACTTGCATCAGATTTACAAATTGAAGGGCAAGAAGTTCACTCAGCAATACATCATGAAGGAAATCCAGCATATCTATTCCAGCCAAGGCCAGAAATTGAACGACAAGCACGTCGAAGTCGTCATCCGCCAGATGTTCTCCAAGATTTATGTGACCGATGCCGGTGATACTGATTTCATGCCGGGCGAAGTCATCGAATACATGGATGCGATCTATGCTAATAACGCTCTGGGCAAGGGCAAGAAACCATTGGAATATGATCGCCTGCTTATGGGCATCACCAAGGTTTCATTATCGACTCGTTCCTGGCTTGCCGCCGCGTCATTCCAAGAAACCGCCAAGGTTTTGATCAATGCCGCGATTACCGGCAAGACGGATGACCTTTCCGGCTTGAAGGAAAACATCATCATCGGCCGCAAGATTCCGGCCGGCACAGGGTTTAATTTAAGCAAATGGTAGGCAAGAAAGGAAGATTCGCATTTGAATTAGAACACTGGTAAAATTAATTGGAGAGATTTTTAAAATATAACAAGATGAAAAAAAAGGAGTTTTAAGCATGTGTCCAAACATGAGCGCAATGAGATAAA